>Ga0209249_1000326_pt1 | contig 61151 bp, 53 predicted proteins | sample SaaInlV_200m_DNA_4_FD_184653 | JGI IMG/M metagenome (GOLD analysis project Ga0209249, IMG submission 184653) | Marine microbial communities from expanding oxygen minimum zones in the Saanich Inlet - SI037_S3LV_200m_DNA (SPAdes) (version 2) | ecosystem: Environmental > Aquatic > Marine >...
ATCGCAAGGGCCGCCGTGATTTAAGCATTTTTCAAATTGGCTTACGTTTTACCGAGAGGCGTCTTGTCAACGAATTGCCGATCCGCATCTCTCTTTGTAAATATTTATGAAACTGTCTGGTGGCTAGTTTTTGTTCAAGCGATTTTATTGGCAGCCCGTTTTTCAAAATCATTTGAACGGGTTGAGAGTTTATCTACAGAACTTGAAGAAACGAATATTAGTTTAAAAGAAAGTGAAAAGAAATACCGTAGAATCTTTGAAGACTCAAAAGACCTCATCTTTGTTGCCGGGCTAGATTCACAAATTAGAGATGTTAGCCCTGCCTGTGAAGACGTACTTGGTTATACAAAGAGCGAGCTAAAGCAAATGACCATATTAGATGTGATGGTTAATCCTTCCCTTCGATCAGAATTTGAAAATGCTATTTCCGCTCAGGGATCGGTTAAGAATTTTGAAGTCGAACTTCAACGAAAAGATGGAAAGAAGATCGATGCTCTTGTGAGCGCAACCCTTCGGCAGAAAGAAAATGGTTGGATAACAGGCTTTCAAGGTAGTGTGCGCGATATTACAACCAGAAAACAGGCTGCAACTGAACGTCTACGCGCCCTTGAAATGCAAAAGGGTCAGGAGCGGTTTCGGGAGCTATCTGCATCAACGTTTGAAGGCGTATTTATTCACGACAAGGGAGTGATTCTAGATATCAACCAGGCCGTGGAAGAGTTATTTGGTTATACACAAGCAGAACTCAAAGGCAATGATGTCGTTGAGTTGATAACGCCTGAAACTCGCCAAATAGCGAGAAAACATATTCAGACCAGATATGAAAAACCATACGAGTTAACGGGATTGAGAAAAGACGGATCGGTTTTCCCGTTGGAAGTTCATGCCAAAACAGCCCTCTACAAAGGAAATCAGGTCAGAGTTGTTGCAGCACGTGATATCACAGAGCGGGTGCAGGCGGAAGAACAGTTTCAGCAAGCCTTGCAGGAAACAGAAGAATTACTTGCGGCAGCCAAAGCCATTTTGGGAGCCACCGACCTCAAGGGGATTTGCCAGAATTTGATCAGTCACTTCAATGAATTGGTGCAAGCTGACCGAACAACGCTGATCCTTTTAGACCAGGAGCGCAAAGAAATTCAGCTCGCCATAGTTCATGGAGGCATCGCGGGTGAGATCCCTTTGACTTACGAAGAAGTCATTGCGGGTATCAGTGGGATAGTGATTAAATCAAAAGAACCGGTCATCTCCTTGAGTGCCGACGATGGTATTGAGCCAGAGGAGACACGGGTGCGACGCATGCAGAATGAAGCTGGTCCTCTCATCGTTGTCCCCTTGATCACGAAGGGTGCTGATGGGACATCGACTGTCATCGGTACGACAACTGCTATTAACCTGCCGGGACAGCGTAAGTTCACTCAGCGCGATGCTGACTTGCTCATGGCCCTAACCACCCAAGCAGCGGCCGTTATTGAGAATTTGCGCCTTTTCGAAGAAACGCAAATTGCCAGAGAAGCAGCTGAAATCGCAAACCAGGCTCTTGAAATCGCCAATGTGAAATTGCATGAGCTGGCTACTACTGACCCCCTGACAGAAATATATAATCGTCGCCACTTTTTTGATCTTGCTGAGAAGGAACTTGAACGTGCAAAACGAAGTAAGACGCCATTATCGATAATCATCTTCGATATTGATCATTTCAAAAATGTGAATGACACTTATGGTCATCTAGCTGGTGACCAGGTTTTGATCGCTCTTGCAAATTTGTGCCAGAAGAATATTAGAAGCATGGATATTTTTGCTCGCTTCGGAGGGGAGGAATTTGTTATTTTGATGCCAGATACTGATGAAGAAGCTGCGTTGAAAACCGCGAAGAAATTGCGTAAGCTAGTTGGAAACCAGATAACATCTTTTGATAGGAAAAATATGAGTGTGACAATTAGTTCAGGTGTATCCAGCGAGAAAACGCCTGTTGAGATGGATATCCCCACACTGCTGGATAAAGCAGACAAAGCTCTCTACCAATCCAAAGAAAATGGACGGAATCAAGTAACTGTCTGGAGAGAAAAAAATAGCGGGGAATAGATCACCAATTGGGCAGATCTGCCTGACGCTTCTACGCATTAAATAAAATCCCCGTTCCTTTGAAAAGAAACGGGGATTTCTCATGAATATGGGGAATGTCAATCTGATGGTTTAGTTCTTACCATTTCCACCGCGTCCGCGCCCACGTCCACCTTGACCACCTTCTCCATGACCAGATGAAGCATTAAGAAGGGCTTCATTATAGCCTTCGAGGGTCATATAGGATGGCTCGAAACTTTCTCCACTTTCTCCTTCATATTGTGAGACGAAGGCACGCAAGTGATTGTAGGAGCCTTTCAGCAGATTCTCGTAGACCATGGTGATATTAGGATCATCGGTTTCGGCAAGGTACTCTTGCAAGTCGAGGATGTCGATTTCTTCAATCGTTGTGCCGACTTCGAGTGCATCCGCGAGGGAAAGACTGCCTTTTTCAACAAGTTGATCATAGAGGGCTTGTAGATCATCATTGGCGAAGACGCCGATGGTATCGTCCGTGACGGGGTCTGCCGCGCCATAGAATTCAAGCAAGCCTTTGACTGCATCGGTGTGTTGCTGTTCGCTGGAGGCAATATTCTGGAAGATGGGCAATCCCCATACATCGTAGAGAGTCAGGTAAACGTCACGGGCGAGTTTTTCTTCTTCGCGCATGAAGCTTAAGCCATCAATCTCGGTCTGGGTCAAAGCCTCGGCGGGGACAAAGCTGAGGGTACCGTCGCAATCTTCCTCTTGCGGATTATTGCCGCTGCCATTTCGGTCTTGCATACTATTGCCGCCATTTCCATTATTAGCAGGCATTGATACCGGAGCAACGGAGGCCTGAGCCACTTCAGCGGCAGGTTCTACGGGGGCGGCTTCTGCGGAAACTGTTTCAAGGGGAGCGCAAGCACCAATCAGCAACGCGCTGGCAGCGATGAGTGTGAGTGTAAATAAAGTTTTCTTTTTCATAATTTTCTCCTGTAGCTCTTCAAGAGCTAATCGTTTTAGTATTTGAACTTACGCTCTCAGTTTACAGGGGTAATATGAAAGTTTTTTATCTATACTGTAAAGAATCGGTAAAGAAAAAAAGCGGAGGTTCTAATGCCTCCGCTTTCTTACTTTCAGTGTATGTAACTACTCACTCTCTCTGAAATGTCTCTGCGAGGAGCATGCGTCTTGCGACGCGGCAGTCTCCTGCACCGATAGGGAGATTGCTTCGGCGATAAAACTGCCTCGCAAAGACGTACCCGAGTAGTTGCCAGTGTTTTTATTTACGCCGCAAGAAAAACTTGGTGATCTCTTCCGAAATTGCCGGGATTAGTGCCAAGCCGATCACCACGCCCCACTCGGTCGAGGTTAGAAAATGTGTGTTGAAAATTGGCTGCAAGAAAGGCACGTTCACCACTAACACAACCAGCACCATCGAAAAACCAACCGCATATTGCATATATTTATTTGAGAAAAATCCGATCTTCCACAGCGAAGCTTTCTCCGAACGGACAGTATAAGAGCGGAATAATTCGGCGAGGGATAGCGTGACGAAAGCCATCGTCTCCGCTGTTTGGACATCAACACCACGCCAATCATGTTCCAGCAAATAGATGAGCGGGTTCGCTCCTGCTGGTAGGCTTGCTCCCGTTTCCAGATGCCAGAGGAGACCCAAAGCGAATGCCGTTAAAACTGCACTCGTTTGTGTGATCGTCTGGATGATAATCCCTGTGCGCATCGGACCGTGAATAATAGGCTCGTTTTTGGGCCGAGGCTTATTATCCATAATATCGGGGTCGCCTTTTTCCATCGCTAAGGCTAGGGCGGGTGCACCATCGGTAACAAGATTTAGCCACAACAACTGGATAGCGGTCAATGGAGCGGGCAACCCAGCTAAAGTCGCGAGGAAGATGATCATAATCTCGGCAACATTGCTGGAGAGCAGGAAAAAGACAAATTTGCGGATATTGCTATAGATGATCCGTCCCTGCGCTACGGCGTGGACAATGCTGGCGTAGTTATCATTGGTGAGCACCATATCGGCTGTTTCTTTGGCAACATCCGTGCCGGTGATGCCCATCGCTACGCCAATATCAGAGCGTTTGATGGCAGGGGCATCGTTCACTCCATCGCCCGTCATCGCGACAACTTCATCGTTGGCCTGGAGGGCATCTACAATGCGCATTTTATGTTCGGGAGAAACGCGGGCGAAAACATCTGTCTCTTCGATCTCGCGGATCAAATCTTCGTCGCTGAGCGTGTCAAGATCTGCGCCAGTAAGAACTTGCCTCCCTGGTCGCATCAATCCAATATCTTCAGCAATGGCTTTTGCTGTATTGGGGAAATCACCCGTGATCATAATTGTGCGGATACCAGCATTGCGGGCATTTTTTAGTGCGGGGCGAACTTCCATGCGGGCGGGGTCTATCATGCCGAGCAAACCGACAAAGACAAGATCGTGTTCCAATTCTTCAGCAGACGTGCCCTCGTTGGGGACGTCGCGTTCGAGGCGGTAAGCAACACTTAGCACGCGTAGCGCGTTTTTGGTCATCTTGTCATTAGCAGATTTAATCCGATTACGCGCGGCGTCAGTCATCGGGAGGGTATTATCGTCCATCCCCTGATATTGAGTGCAAAGATCAAGCACCATATCGGGCGCGCCTTTAATCGTGATGATGTCCCAGTCTTGGTAGCGTTCGTCGGTAAAAGGAGAAAGGTCTTCGACGCGCGGAATATCCACATCATTAATTGTAATCATGCGTTTGCGTTCTGAATCAAATGGGATTTCACCCTCACGCGGATATGCTTTGCTCAATTCTTTATTGAGGCCGCCTGCTTTGGCGGCTGCGACCAAAATTGCACCTTCGGTAGGATCGCCAACAATACGGCAGGTTGTTTCTTCACCGCTTTCTCCTGTTGGCTCGATCATGGCATCATTATTTAGCACGCCCAGCCAAAGTGTGGTGAGTACAGCGGGATAACTCTTGAAGTCAATCTTCTTGCCGTCGACAGAAAAATCTCCTTTGGGGACGTAGCCCGTGCCAGAGACATCAACGAAACTTCCGTCCACCCAAAGCTGGGTAACGGTCATTTCGTTCTGTGTCAGGGTTCCCGTTTTATCGGAACAAATAATGGTGGCAGAACCAAGTGTCTCTACCGAGGACAACTTCCGGATGAGGGCGTGCTTCCGCACCATTTCCCGCATCCCCAGTGCGAGGCTAATCGTCACAACGGCAGGCAATCCTTCTGGCACGGCAGCTATCGCCAGCGAGATGGCAATGATAAAGGCTTCGGTAATCTCTTTGCTAAACTGGGTAAAGTATTCGCCAGGTGTTTGGAAGAGGAGATTGAAATCGGTGTTATTGAAGACGGCAACAACGAAAACGATGGCGACCAAAACGAGAGAGATGATGCTGAGGGTTTTACCCAGCTCATCAAGACGTTTTTGAAGGGGTGTCTCTTCAGTCTCAACGGATGAGAGCATTTCGGCAATTAGCCCAAGCTGAGTGCGCATCCCGGTATCGGTGACGACGCCACGCCCGCGCCCGTAGGAGATTGTTGTGCCCATAAAGGCGGTATTTTTGCGGTCACCGATGGGGACATTTTTCTCAAGTTGCATAGAAGCATTCTTTTGAACAGGGAGAGATTCTCCTGTAAGCGAGGCTTCCTCGACGCGCAGATTGATCGATTCGATTAGACGTACATCTGCGGGAACGTAATTACCAGCCTCGACATAAACGATGTCACCGGGAACCAATTCGTGAGATGGGATAGAAATGCGCCGCCCCTCACGCAAAACATGCGCTTCTGGGGCAGACATTTGTTTAAGTGAAGCAAGAGCCTCTTCTGCTTTACCCTCCTGAACAAGTCCTAGAACCGCGTTCAAGACGACGATCATCAAAATTGCGCCAGCCTCTACAAAAGCACCAAAATCACCCGTATGCTGAAATTCCTGCACCCCGATCAAACCGGAGACGAATGCCGCCACAAAAAGTAAGATAACGACAAAGTTATTTAGTTGTGCCCAGAGCTTCACCCAAAACCCGGGGCGGGGAGCTTCTGTCAGTTGATTTGATCCATAAATAGCCAGCCGCTTTGCAACTTGCTCCGCGCTCAGCCCATCTTCGTGTACTTCTAAATGTCGAAGAACCGTTTCAGGGTCAAGGGAGTGCCATGCTTCATTTTTTGTATTCATAGTTTTTACCTTTCATACGCCCTCACCTGTTCTTGCTTCGTTCGAACTTCCCTATCCCGCAAGGCGGGAGAGGAGGAGCAAGCGGAGCGATGCGGGGGTGAGGGCAGGGGTGTGGGTAGATTAAAAAAGACCAACACGCATCGCGTGTTGGTCTTGCCTTCGCTAATCAGAAGCGTTGAATTGCCGAGAGCGGGGTGATGAAACTACCCTACGGGGCGAAAAAACAGCCCTTACTCTGTGTTGACGACAATTCACCCTGCGAGTATTACGAGTGCAGGTTGGCTACTCCCCAACAGGTAGAGTTTACATCCTTCGCAGGGGATAGTCAAGCAAAGATTCTCTACAGTTTTGTTATTTGCTTTCTTCCGTGTTTAAGAAAAAGCGGGTTTCGGGAAAATGGGTTTTTATATAATCGAACAAAGAATATACCAAAAGCGAAATGCCGCCCATTTCCAGTGTTTCTTCCACCGTTGTGATCATATTGTAGGTAATATTTCGAGTATCGTTATAATTCGCATAACGCCCGCTGATAATTTCGAATCCCAATGCGCCAATAAAAAAAAGTGCTGCTGAGGCTAAAAATAAAATTTTATATTTTTTCTCAAGTTGAAAGAAAAACATCAAATAGAGTAACCCGAAAATAACGACAAAACCAATCCCTGCAAAAACCCATTTGAAGGAAAAAAGCCCATAGAAATCGGGTAGATTTTTAAAGAGCTTGCTCAACCTTTCGTGCATTACCGTAAACTCATCAATCGAGAAAAGAAGCAAAAGGAAGCCAAGCCCTTTCCAGTGAATACGATATTTATCGCCTTCCAGTTTTTTCCATGCGGCGATTAAAAAGAACAAAATTGACGCAAGCAAAAGTTGTATAGAAGAAAAATAAGTCGGGAAATTCATCTCCGTATTCAACGCAAATTGGTTAACGATCAGATCCACAATAAACTCATGAAATTGATTATAGATCTGATACCGCTCTGGAAAAAAACGCAAATAGAGTGCGACGATATTCAATACCACAAGCGCAAGCGTGATCCCCAGCAGGATTTTCAGGATTTTTTTAGGATTCAGTTGAATAGAGAGATTAGGGTTAGACATAATTTTATAGATTGATTAGAAGCAGCGCTTCGCTCTTGATTTTGGTTCGCTACCGTTAAAAGTAAGGATAGGTCTTCCTCTGGTTGCAATGCTCTGCGTTGCAATTTTACGCAGTGTCTCAACGCAGAGCATTGGGACAAGGGGTGTGAAAGCTAAACATCCTCAGGCGTGATGCGCGTCCCGGCGGGGATGTGGGTATTCTTCGGGATGATCACAATTCCATCTCGGACGATGAATTTTTCAGCATCCATATCTGTGCCACGCGGGAAAGGTTTGATAACGACATCATTCCCCAGGCGGACGTTTTTGTCGAGGATCGCGCCCTCGATATCACAGTTTTTCTTGATCCCAACTCGAATACCGCCTGTATCTTCCGCGATATAAGAATCTGCGCCCATGATGATGCTGTCTTTGATGCGCACATTCGATGTGATGCGACTCCGTAAGCCGATCACTGAGTGGGTAATATCTGCTTGATAGATGCGGCATCCCTCTGCAAGAAGAACATCTTTAAAATGGCTATCTTCTACAGTGGAGCCAGGTAAATAGCGGGCATGTGTATAAATTGGACTGTTTTTGCTATAGAAATTAAAAGGGGCTTCTGAAAGCGTTAGTTCCAGATTTGTATCATAAAAAGCGCGGATCGTTCCTATATCACGCCAGTAGCCGTCGAAGCCGAAACCATAAACGCCATGAGATTTGATCGAGTGCGGGATTACGTCACTGCCGAAATCGTCATATTCAGGGTAATCATTCAGCAAATCGACCAAGACTTGAGTCTTGAAGAGATAGATTCCCATTGAGCCGAGAAAAGGTCTTTCTTCATCATCTCTGCTGATAAATTCTTCTTGGGTTGCTGTGTCTTTTGGTTTTTCGACAAAGTTCGAGATCCGATCACCTTTCTCGCGTTTGAGCAAGCCAAAACGGGGAGCATCTTCTCTTAAAATGGGTTGCACGGCAACGGTCACATCGGCATCCCGTTTGAGGTGAAAATCGGCCATTTCCCCATAATCCATTCTGTAAAGATGATCACCAGCCAAGATGAGAACGTGCTCTGCGCCAGTGGATTGAATTTCTCCCAATTGTTTGCGGACGGCATCGGCTGTGCCCTGATACCAATCTGCGCTGTCGGGCGTTTGCTCGGCTGCGAGAATTTGCACCCAACCTGTATGGAATGTATCAAAATTGAAGGTGCGCGTGATGTGCCGATGCAAAGAGACAGAATTAAATTGTGTTAACACTGCAATTTTATAAATACCAGAGTTGATGCAATTGCTGAGGGTCGTATCGATCAACCTGTATTTCCCTGCAATCGGTACGGCTGGTTTGGCGCGAAGTTTGGTAAGCGGATATAAACGTGTTCCTTGCCCTCCACCCATGATGACGGCAAGAATATTATCTGATGCTGGCATGTTTTCTCCTTTGTAGAGAGTGAGCAGTAGTCGAATCATAACATGATTTTTAATAATAAGCCCCAGAGATTTTTAAAATAAAGCACGCCCTTCTCATAGAAGAAGGGCGTGCTATAATGCTGTGCCGAAGGAGGGAATCGAACCCTCACTCCCGAGGGAATACGAGTTTGAGTCGTACGCGTCTGCCAGTTCCGCCACTTCGGCATTTGCTCATTACAAGCGTTTCGGCTACAGCGAAAAGAAGTATACTAATAGCCTTCATGCAGGTCAAGGATGAAAAATCAGACTCAAGACATCAGACTTAGTCTAAAGTCTTTAAAGGAATAAAATGAAACTAGGAATAATAGGATTACCCCAAACAGGCAAAACAACCCTCTATAATGCCCTCACTGGTCATGACCAACCCACCACCGCCAGTGCAGGAAGAATGGAGGTGCATACCGCCGTTGTCGATGTACCCGATCCGCGTGTGGATACGCTTTCGGCGATGTACAACCCCGAAAAGACGATGTACGCTAAAGTAACCTACGCCGATATTGCCGGATTAGAAGGTAGCGGGCAGGGCAGCATTTCTGGACAGTTACTCAATCATATTGCGCAGATGGATGGATTGATCCACGTTGTGCGTTGCTTTGAAGATGAGAGCGTAGCGCACGTGTCTGGAAGCGTGAATCCGTCTAGGGACATCGTCGCAATGAATAGCGAATTGCTGCTAAACGACCTCATCGCAGTGGAGCGTAAACTTGAGCGTCTTGCCGAAGAAAAAGATCGCGGCGGGACTGATAAAAAGATCAACGCGCGGCAGACAGAGCTATTTGAAAAACTGCTCGCCATTCTCTCCGAGGATAAACCCTTGCGAGGGGTTGAATTTACAGAGTTAGAGAAAAACGATCTCTCAGGGTTTGGGTTACTCACCCGAAAACCGATGATGATCCTACTGAATCTCGGAGAAGGGCAAGCCCAACCTGAGGTCGAAACCGAGCATTCCATCCCCCTTGTGGATTTAATGGGCAAACTCGAAATGGAAATCTCCCAACTCCCCGCCGATGATGCTGAGATGTTCATGGAAGAATACGGTATCAAAGAGCCAGGGCTAAATAAAATGATTCGGCTTTCTTATGACTTGCTGACCTTGCAATCTTTCTTCACTGTTGGCGAAGATGAGGTGCGCGCGTGGACAGTGAAACGCGGCGCAAATGCACAGGAAGCAGCCGGCGTGATCCATTCTGATCTAGAGAAGGGATTTATCCGCGCAGAGGTGGTCACTTACGAAGACCTGACCACGCTTGGCGGGATGAGCGAGGCGCGAAATAAAGGTAAGCTCCGTCTTGAAGGCAAAAAATATCTTGTGCAAGACGGCGAGATAGTGCATATCCGCTTCAATATCTAGTGCAAACAGCCCCTTATTCAGGGGCTGTTTTATTGTACAATAGTGGCAGGTGTTTCTGTACGCTTTCTTGTTTAGATAGTAAAAGGAGATTCCATGTCCCCCTCATCAAAGAACCGCAACAAAATAGGTTTACTTTTAACCGCATTATTCTTTATCTTGGGCTGTACTATTAGTACCGCCGCACCTACAGCGCAACCAGCTTTTGACCCAACCAAAATGGCCTTGGAGTTTGAAGCAACGGCGATGGCATTGCAACTCACACAGGCGGCTTTGAATAACCAGCCTGCGGCTCCTCCAGCTGCGCCCACTCTTGCCCCCGTACAGCAAGCCCCAACAGTTGCTCCAGCAGCCCCTGTCCCAACGACAACACCTTCAATGGAAGATTTCGATACCTGGATGAAATCTGCCAGTATTTTGGTTTTTGAAGATATTGCTGCTGATTTCAATGTCTATCGCTATGTGCCAATCGCCATATCAGGTATGGGCTTAAATTATGTTGATGAAGCTGATTACCTAGGGCGTTTCAAAAATCAATTACTCACCAACGGGCCTAGAGGACAGGGGTGGGATCTGATCATTGCTGCTAAAGAAATACGCAGCGATTTACAGGGTGAGTTCTATGTATATTTGAATGACGCGTTGGGGAAGGGCAGCTCGGTTATCCTCGAAGAGTGGGATATGGATCGGCTTGGCAATGGCAAACTTAGCCTTCTTACAGGTCGCTGTGGCGTCGATTTTTCCAGGAACTGGACAGATACAGATATTAACGATACTGTGATCTATGCCCTTAATGGTAGCCATAGGGCGCACCACATGCCAAATGAAGGGCTTTCATTAAGCAAGGTAACGGGCTATTGGCTTGGCTGGGATTTAGGCGACCGAATGCGTCTTGCTCCTGGCAGTACTGCCACCCCGCTGTGGGGTTTATATGGGACATCGACCAGCAATGATATTGTTGCAGCTTCCTGCGTAGATGATCGTTTTATTATCCAAACCTATGCCACGCACAGCTATGCCCAGAATCGGATTGTATCTGTCTGGCAAAATTATATTCACAGCACTTTGCGTGCGAGGTATGATTATTTGGCAGCCCAGGCTCAGTAGTATCGTTTAACAATTCACAAAAAAAAGGCCTGACAGGTTTTTACGAAGCACTCCGCAAGTTTCTAAGGAGCAAAACCTTTCAGGTCTTATTTTTTCTTAAAATTTTTATAGGAGTACGTAAAAAATGACCTTCAGCCAAAGCAAATGGAGTCTTAAAGACCTTTACCCCAATTTCGAGAGTCCAGAATTAGAAAAGGCTTATAAAGCCCTCGATGAACAAGTTACCGCATTTGAAGCCCTACGCCCCAACCTCAAAGCAGATATGGACGTGGAAGACTTTATGGAGATGCTCGAAGCCTCCGAGAAAAGCACGCGTATTGCACATAAACTTTATTCTTTTGCAGGGCTGGCTTTTTCTGCTGATACCCAAGACCAAGTAGCGCAATCGGCTCAATCTCGCGTAGAGCAATTCCTTGCCGAAGTGCAAAATCGTACGCTTTTCTTTGACCTCTGGTGGAAAGACCTCGGTGCAGATGTCGCCGAACGCTTTATGGATGTTTCGGGCGACTATCGTTATTATCTCGAGGAAATGCGCAATTATAAACCGCATACCCTCAGCGAAGCCGAAGAGAAGGTTCTCAATATCAAAAATGTGACTGGCTCCAGCGCACTCATCACTCTTTACAGCGCAATCACGAATCGCTATGTCTACAAACTCGAAGTGGATGGCGAAACCAAAGAAATGACGCGCGGCGAGTTGATGACCTATGTCCGTGGGGCAGATGCTGATCTGCGCGCAGCCGCTTATCAGGAGCTTTATCGGGTATATGCTGAGGATGGGCCGATTCTTGGGCAGATGTATCAAACTCGGGTACGAGATTGGGGCAACGAAAATGTCAAATTGCGCAGCTTTTCCAGTCCCATATCCGCCAGAAATTTGGGAAACGATATCCCCGATGAAGCTGTTGATACCTTGCTGGATGTCTGTCAGAAAAACGCGAATATTTTCCAGCGTTATTTCAAGTTGAAAGCCAAACATCTCGGCGTAGATAAATTGAGACGATATGACGTATACGCGCCCGTCGTAAAATCGGATAAAAAATACGATTTTGGGGATGCCGCTGAAATGGTGATGGACTCGTTTGCCACCTTTGACCCGAAATTGGCGCGCCTTGCCCAACGTGTTTTCGACGATGAACATCTTGATAGTGAAGTCCGCAAAGGCAAGCGTGGCGGCGCATTTTGCTGGTCGGTTATGCCAGAGATGTCTCCTTGGGTGATGCTCAATTATCAGGGGCGCGCAGATGATGTGGCCACGATGGCGCATGAGCTGGGGCATGCCATCCATTCGATGTTAGCGGGACATCATAACGTTTTTACCTTTCACTCCTCCCTGCCGCTGGCGGAAACAGCCTCCACCTTTGGCGAGATGATGCTCGTTGATCAACTCCTCGAAAACGAGACCGATGAATCTGTGCGGCGTGATCTGCTCTTCCGCCAAGTCGATGATTCTTATGCCACCATCATGCGCCAAGCTTATTTTTCGCTCTTTGAACGCAAGGCGCATCAGATGGTCAAAGAGAATGCTTCCGTGGATGAGTTGGCAGCCGCTTATCTTGAAAATCTTGCTACGCAATTTGGCGATTCGATGGAAATCAGCGACGAATTTAAATGGGAATGGGTTTCGATCCCGCATATTTATCACACCCCCTTTTATGTCTATGCCTACGCCTTTGGGCAATTGCTCGTGCTCTCTCTTTATAAGCAATTCAAAGCAGAAGGCGAGGTTTTCAAGCCGCGCTATCTCAAACTTCTCTCAGCGGGCGGATCGCAAGCCCCCGAAAAGATCCTCACCGAAGCAGGCATCGACATCCGCAGCGCAGCATTCTGGCAAGGCGGCTTTGATGTAATTAAGGATTTAGTAGAGCAGTTAGAAGCGTTGCCAATTGAGTAGTAGGCGAAAAAACAGCTAAAAAAGATGCCCTATTATTTTATAACAGGGCATCTTTTTTATTAAAATTTCTGTTAAAAACAGGTAACCTCTTATTTCTTTTCCACAATCCAATGGTGCTGGCAATCTCCGCAGAAGGCGTGCTTTATAAAATCTGGGGCGAGTAAATATCTTCCTATGGGGCGAAGAGTAAGGCCTAACCAGATAAACGAAGCCGCAACCCAAAGAACTCCAGCCCAGATAACGAAAATGACTGCCCCATTCATATCGTCAAATTGCCCGGAAAGAGTAGCTTGGTTTATTGCCCAAATGCCAAATACTCCAAATACAACATGAAGGATTCGCGCCAGCGTGCTCATTTTAGGTTTGAGGATCGCTTTGATTTTTTCGCCACCACACGAAGGACATTCTTGCGGCGCATTCTCGGTCAGGATGTAAAAGCCGGTTGGTCTTGTAGCCTTTTCCTTTGTGTTCTGAGAATCTTCTTCTGAAGTCGCACCGAAGATGAGTTGCCCGCATTTCAGACAATTCGTCTCGCCATACCCAGTCCAAATTCCTTTGTAATTTAGTTCTTTTTTATGTGCCCAGAGGCAATATCTGGTATGACAATTGGAACACTCCATACCTGCATTGCCTTCTGGAACATCCTTATCACAAATGAAACATTGGGTGCTGAATTCTTCTGTTGTGGCCATTACTTCCTCCAAATTATTCCCCTTTCGATCGCAAATTACAATTTCTCTATACCTTGATTTCTCTTTAAGAACTCTGATAAATCAAGCATATTCAGTATACAATAAATGATAAAAAATACAATTGAAATACGATTAAAAATCCCCCTAAGCTCTGGCAATACATCCGCAGCGCAGAATTTTGGCAAGGCGGATTTGATGTGATCAAAGATTTAGTCGAGCAGTTGGAAGCATTGCCGATTGAGTAAGAACTATTCTGCTAAATAATGAAGAAGCCCATCTCTTGATGGGCTTCTTTTTTGTATTCTAATATCGAAACTCTTTTACATCTGCTTCAGTAAATAATTTCTCCATTACTCGCTCATGATTTTCTGGTGCCCCATAAGCGTCTATATTGCAAACCATCTCATCATTCTTCTTGGCTAATTTGTGTCCTTTCACCTGTAAACCACATTCTTTAAATATCCCTTCCAATTCTTTCAACCTATCGCGATTGATTTCGCAGACCATCTCATATGTCCGCATCTCTCGTACATTGAATATCCACTCCTCAAACTTAGGAAATACCCACAATATCACCATCGCACTAATGAGTGCCATTGCGATAATCTTATATTGCCCCCCACCTATGCCCATGCCCATTGCAGCGGTGAACCAAATCGTGGATGCTGTTGTCAATCCCACAATCCGTGACTTTTTTTCCAATATTACGCCCGCACACAGAAAACCAACCCCCGTGACCATATGGGCAGCAATACGCACAGGAGATACTTCACCACCAAGTTCTAGAGAGAACATCGTAAAGAGTGTAGAGCCCAGACAAATAAATATGATCGTTCGGAAACCAGCTGCTCGATGACGAAATTCGCGCTCTGCACCTATTAGCCCACCAACTACAATTGCTAAAATCAATTTTATAATTTCTTCAGAAATGATCATGCCAGCACGCCTCCTACCTTGAATCTAATCGATTAATGACTCAGCGACGAAACTTCCTCAAGTGTTTTTTGCTTTCTAAGGGGGTGTTATGCAGAAGTTCTTCTACATAATAATAACACGCACTCAGCACGATACACGGAAAACACTATCCTTCCAGAAGTTCTCCATACGCTATCTTACGGTACGCCGTCTCGCACGGATTTCCCTCTGCCAGCCACATCATATTCGTATCCAGATCCATGATGACAGATGCAATCGACATAAATTGTTCAAATTTTGGTTTATGAAAGTCGGGGTGACAGCAAATCGCATCAGGGAAATTGAAATGGTCGGCCAGGGCAGTCTGTAAATCAGGGACAGTGATGGTTTTGGGGTGTGTTCGCAAGAATTTCTCCATACGCTGGTGACGCACTAAAGTGTCGGTGCCGCGCCAGGGTCCGAGGTCTTTAAAATCGATTTCTCGGCTAAGATAGTGATTCGTATGTGCGTAAACATCCGCTTCAGGGAAGTCAATATAGGCACGTGAAAAATTGCCGGGTGCAGTTTCAGCATTGAAGCTCTCCCCAGCTTGATGAGCAACCAGATAGTTGGCTGCCGACGCTCGTGGATGTGATATGACCGCGCCAATGGCTTCAGAGAAATTCTCAGATTCAAGAATTGCCCGCAAAATGACATGGTAGGGAATGCCGCCCTCCCCTTTTTCGAGATCAGAGTTTAGGGCATTTGTGGTTAAACCAATGCCTGCGGCGTTCATGCCTACCTTAGCCAACAACCCTGCCTCCACCACGGTGACAAAATTGGGGCTATTATCCGATTCGACTTCCAGAATAACGATCGTTTCAGTGACAGGGAGTACCCAATCCCAATTTTGACCGATTAACGTATGTCTATCTTTTGTGCGGGGTGGTAGCACGACGAAAGCAGTACACTCTTTGGGAGCTGATTGAGCGATGCCTGCATTTCGGATCTCAGTCCGCACGTTCAGGGCAAGAATGTCTTCGTATGCAACACCAGCCCCCTTCGCAATCCCACGTATTTCGTCGAGAAAATGCGGGCGGTAATCGCCAATAATCGCCTCGTATATTAGGGCATGCTCTGTCGCCTGCGCCCAATCCCAGCCGATATAGTGCGCAAATAAGCCCTGATAAACTTCAATATTTTGCCGAATATACGCCGCAGCCTGCTGCCCGTATTGCCGCCCACGCTCATAGGGTGAACCTTTAACACGGATATGAGGAAATGAATGTGGAGACATAAAGATTATCATACTCCGTTTGGGAGCATTACCGATTGAGATGGGCTTCTTCGTTTTTGTATACTAACAATGACCTAACCTCCCCGCCGACTTGATAAACGCAACCCAATTTTACCCTGAAAAAACTGAGCAAAAATCGCGCCGCATACCTGAGCCGAAGGCGGGGTAGTTCATTCTACTCTGTCTCATACTCAGCAGGCATTTCCTCTATCATCCCCTTAGCTTCCTTCTTATCCAGCATCTGCATTTGCTGAATGACCACCTTTGTAAAATAGCGCGTCACATCAGAATCATCCTGATACTTATCGGTCTTCAAACGCCCCTCAATATAGACCAAACTCCCCTTGCGCAAATACTCATTACAGATCTCAGCCAGCCGCCCCCATGCCTCAATATTCACCCACTCGGTATATTCCTGCACATCGCCATCTTTCTTCCAGCGATTTGAAACCGCCAAGCTAAATTTCACCACCTGTTTTCCCGTCGGCGTAAAGCGAGCATCAGGGTCTTTTCCCAAATTACCAATTAATTGAACACGATTTAAACTAGGCATCTTTTCTCCTTAAATAAAAAATGCCCATGCAATTTTGCATGAGCATTTTTTATTAGACTATTTCTTTTTCTTCAATGCGGGTAAACCCGTTTTCATTTCGATCAATTCGTAGCCTTCGGGCATTGCGTCAACTGCCTTGTCTGCGCGAACGTCTTTCGAGAAGAAATACAAGTTATATTTCTTGCCCGCTTTTGTCACGCGTTCGTTAGCGTGCAAATAATAAGTGGTGCCTTTGGAATTAGTTTTTGAAAAAGCCATTTTTAATCTCCTATTCACTAGAATTTGATATTTATAGTGTAACATAGGGAGAAAAACTGTCAATAAGGAATTTAGAATGAATGTGCTACAGAAAGTTACTACCCTCAACGAATTATGGGATGCACGCAGCATCCTGCCAGAGCCAGTTGGACTTGTCCCCACAATGGGATTCCTGCACGAGGGGCATCTTTCTCTTGTAAAACGCGCCTGCGAAGAAGTTGCTTCCGTTGTGGTTAGCATCTTCATCAACCCCACACAATTTGCCCCCACCGACGATCTTGAAGCCTACCCCCGTAACCTCGAGCGGGATGCTGCCCTCCTCCAAGAATCTGGTGCAACCCTGCTCTGGACGCCCACCCCAGAAATCATCTATCCCCCAGATTTTCAAACATGGGTCGATGTTGAAGAAATTACCAAACCCCTCGAAGGCGCAAAACGCCCCGGTCATTTTCGGGGTGTAACGACGGTCGTCACCAAACTCTTTAACGCCGTTCAACCACAGAAAGCCTATTTCGGGCAGAAAGATGCCCACCAGGTGGCGGTTATTTGTCAAATGGTTCGGGACCTGAACATGCCCATCGAAATCGTGACCAACCCCATCATCCGCGAGCGAGACGGGCTGGCCATGTCGAGCCGGAATACTTATCTTAATCCCGAAGAACGGCGGGCTGCACTCGTTCTCTCAAAATCCCTCGCGGCAGCCCAATCTACCTACGAAAAAGGGGAACGGGATGCCACGACCTTGCGCCGGATCATGGAGAAAATCATCAACACCGAACCTTTGGCGCGCCTCGAATACGTCTCTTGCGCCGACTATGACACACTCGAAGAAATGAGCATAATTAGCAAAAAAGCACTCATCTCAATGGCCGTCTACCTGGGAAAAACAAGATTAATTGATAATGTAGTTTTGGAATAAAAATCCCCTGGTTCTTTCATCAAAGAATCAGGGGGGGGGCTCTTTTCAGAGATTAGCCTCTTTACACTTGCTCAAAATGATCAATATTTAGCACAAAAACAGTGGCGTGTTTAACAGCAAGATCAAGAGTGGGCTCGCAATTCTCACGAATTGTTTGAATGGCGAGATTAACCCTTTGCTCAGTCACACCAATCATTAGGGTCGCATTGCCGCGATGGAAAAACCCCCCGCTAGAGGCAATCTGCGTAACGCGGAAATTTTCTTTGAGAAGTGCCTTTACAACTGCTTCTTCATCCACATCGCGCACGATGGCGATGATCATTTTCATAGTATTAGAATTCATAGTAAGCCTCTATATCAAAGGTAAAAATAGTCGCTCCGCCAACATCCACGGCGACAGGGCGTGCTAAGGGGAGAAATGCGCCAGCACCGTTAAGCGGAGAACGCAGGTACTCAATACGTTTTTCACAAGATTCTTCCAAAAGATGAACGACATCCTTTTCACGATCTTTTGGGATACCAATCATCAACGTCACGTTCTTGCGACTCAAAAACCCTCCCGTGCTGGGGAATTGATCTACACCAAAACCAGCTTTGCTTAGTGCATTGAGAGTATTATGCAGATCATCTTCTTGAATAACAACCAGCATCATTTTTTTGATATTGGGGGTTTTCCCTGACCCGAGCTGCAAGAGTTGAGACCAGTTGATATGCTGCTCAGTGAGAGCCTCATCCACTTCGTGAACCAGTTCTCCGTAGATTTCGTCTGAGATCACTCCATCACGTAAGAGGCTGCCCAATGTTGCGCGCTGAACGCGTAAAGCCTCGCGGCGGGCAGTATCCAATTCTTCGGTCTCAACATCGGGATTGGCGGCAAGGATATCCTTTAAAGATTCGATCAAAATGGTTTCACGGTTTTTAAAGATCGGTTGCATCTGCGCCCAAATATGAGCGGAGAGTAGCCCTTCTTCGCTCATATTTTCAAGATGATCGGACGCGGAACGATTGGCAACAAATCGGGCGTGGCGTCGTTCATACTCTTCCTGACTTTCGGTGCGATTCACCAACTGCATCTTTTTAACCAACCCATCCATCGTGAAGCCCTGTATCAAGAGGGTAAATAAAACCACGCCAAAAGACATCGCCAGCAAACGTTCGCGTTCAGGGAAATCTATAGGGATACTGAATGCCAGTGCCAGAACAATTGCACCGCGCAACCCGCCCCAGTAAAGAATATGTTTCCATTTGGTGGGAATATCTTTCCCGAAATAAGAAAAGCCGTAAATACTTACGGCACGTGCACCCAATACTGCGATAATCGCCACACCGATGGCTTGCCAATTGTCAATCAAAATCTGTACATCGGTGGTTAGACCAATAATCAGGAAGATCATTGAGTTTGCCAAAAATGCGCCATATTCCCAGAAATTATTGACTACAATACGCGTAGTCGGGGACATACCGCGTGGACCGATATTTCCATTAACAATCCCTGCTGTCACAACAGCCAGTACGCCACTTACATGAAATTCTTCACCAATGAGATAGGCACCAAAGGCAAGTGTGGTCGTAATCGCTGTCTCGACAAGCGCATCATCGATCCGACTGATAGCTTGAGAAGCGATCAACCCTAAAGTTCCGCCAACCAAAACACCGCCGCCTGCTACGCGTACAAAATCGATCAAACTTGTACCTAAATCAAATTCTCCGCGTATGGCAATATCGAGCATTAACCCAAACATCACAATTGCCGTGCCATCATTGAAAAGACTCTCGCCTTCGAGCAAAATTTGCAGGCGTTTCGGTACGCCCAATTGCTTGAATAATGCCACCACCGCCACCGGGTCTGTTGCCGCGATCAACGCGCCAAAAACCAACGCGGTCGAGACCGCAATGCCTGTTCCCCAATGAATTGCACCGCCAACAAAAAAAGTAGTCGCAATCACGCCTGGAATCGCCAGAAGCATAATTAACCCAAAATCACGGCGCAAATCATCCAAACGAATGTGGAAAGCTGCCTCAAAAAGCAGGGGCGGGACAAGCAAGCCTAAAATAAGCTCGGGCGACACTTCTACTGTCAGATGGGCAAAAAACGTCAGTGACAATCCAATTAAGACAAGCCCGACGGTATAGGGCAAGCGAAATCGCTTCGCTACAACTGAAACAATCAAAGCAATCAGAAGCATCAACAAAATAACGCGTTCTACTTCAAGAATAGTACGTCCAAGTTCTTCCATAAATTCTTCTCTTTTAAAATTTTAGACGGATATAAAGCACGGCGCCTCGTCCGTGACCTCAACTTGCTCACCATTCGAGAAAGTGATCTCAGTCTTATGCATTTCCCGTATTACAATCAATCCGCGATAACGCACAGTCACCGCCCACGGGAAGGGATTCTGCCCCTCTAGCCGCACCTGCGTATCGGAGATGATCCGCACCCCAAGTATCTGCAAAAAGAGACCCACAGGTGCGAGGCCCTCAAGCGCGTTTCGCTCACCGATACCTGTGCCAACTTCGGCATTATAGCGTTCATAAAAGGCATTGTTATTTTTCAGGTTATGCAAAACCCCGTGCATTAAGCGGACGAAAAGACGCGTTGTCTCAGCTTGATAACCATAGGCAAGCAGCCCCTCAGCGACCAACTGATTCCAAGGGAGATGAACACTAAGGCAGGTTGCCTCAGATGCTTTCGTAGGGGGGATTGGGCAGGCTGGCAAGCCAAATGGGCGGTCAAATTTTTGGGAGTTGGATATTGTTCGGCTCACGAGCGTTCTCGCCTGTTCTTCATCCATCATCTCTGCCCAAAGTGGCAATAGCTGGGTTTGGTCATCTGCGCTTAAATCCACTGTTCGGATAATGACTTTATCCTCTTCGTTTACATCATCAAGTGTGATTTTGCCGATTTTTGTAAATATTTTTTTACTTGTGGCAGCCGAGCCAGCGTAGGTGGCTTTGAAATCAAGGGAGGAGAGAAACTCATCATTTTCGCTGGCTTTGGTCACAAACTCGCTAATCTCTGCCCCAGGGCGACGTGTGAATTTGTCTTTGGGTTTGATCTCAATCAAAAGACGAATAGGCTTCTCAAAAGTCTCTTTGAGTTTTATTTCTCCTCCACCAGTCTGGCGGATGAGAACTTTGCCACGTTGAGCAAGATTGCTATCGCGGTCGAGGTGTCTGAAAGAGGAGGAGCGTGGCTCCCAACAGGTTTGGATACCATCAAGCAAAAGATCGGTTTGTGCCTTGAGTACCGCTATATCACTTTTCTTCCCGACGATTTTGCTGATCTTGGCAAGCGATTGGGCTTCGCGATACAGCGCGGCAAAAAGCGAGGGGCTGTGAACGGTGGAAATATCTACCGCACGTGACCAGGGATGCCAACTGCTGAAAAGAGGGTGGTCTTCAAATCCGGTTTGGAGGGGATGATCCCATTCAGGGAGGTTGTCGTGGTTGCGATCATGCTTCGGGTCAAACCATACCCAGAAGAATTTTTGGAGGGCAGGGTAGGTTTCTTTGAGAAAACTTTCATTTTGGCTTTCTTCGTAGAGTTTCCAAGCCAAAGAGGCAAGAAATGGCGCAGCGAGGATTTGGCTGCGCTGCCCTGCAAGACCAGGTTTATGATCAATGATCCCCTTTTCATTTTGAACGGCTATGAAGTTTTTTAAAAGACCTTGCCCAAATTCAGGAACGCCGGGCAGAAGGCTGGCAAGATAATATGCATCAAGGGGAGATTGCCCGCTCCAGTTTGGAGGATGATCGCTGCCATCGCCTTTAAGAGAATTCCCATGATCGGGCTGGCGGGCGGTTACAAAGCTGGGGTGTGGCAAATTCTCGCTTTTATCAAATAAAAGCCGAAAGGCGGTTTGTTGGCTGAGGGCAAATGCCGCGTCCCAGTCCGCATCACCCGTTTCGATCTCTATGCTTTGGCTGGTGTTGGTCAGTTCGATGCGGGCACGCTCTGCATCCCAGGGGCGGGTGATGGTTTTACGCGCAAGTTCGAAAGAATCTTCTTTTTCTGGCAGAGCTGCTTGTGCCCAGCTGATAGTGCGTTTTCCGCCGGGACCAAGTCCCATTTTTAGGTTAAGAGAGGGGTGTGGGGCTGAACCATGTGCAGGCCCGCCTGTTAAAAATAAGGTTGGAGCAAGATCTTCGCTTTGCCCCGCCAAAATATTTACGCCTTGCATTTGTTCAGGATGAAGATTCTTTCCTTCAAGAGGGGCTAAAACGGCACATAGCTCAAATCCGATTTCACGTTTATCGGCAGTTCGATTGGTAAAGCTAAAACGTCCGCTAATTGTCTGTGAGTCTGGAATCCAGTATTCAGCAGTGACTTCGAGATCTTTTAACGGTGAAAATTTTATCTCCAAAAAATTGGCATAAAAAACGGTAACAAGTGGCGGGTCCGCGAAGGAAGCGGGGTCGCTGATCAAGTCATCACCCTCGCTAAAGCATGGAAAAATACGCATGGAACGCGCACGCAATCCATACGTCGTCTTTAAAGACAAAGCAGCCGGTTCGCCGCCGCCAAATTCTAGTTCCCAAATATGGTCGTTGCTGTAATCAGGGGAAGTGAAACGAGCGTCTGCCGCCAGTGTTAAAGAAAGTGGATCAGCAGAGCCGAGAGTCCATTTACGCATGGCTCTATTGTACGCTAGTTTTGGAGAGAGTTCAAAGACTTTGTGCTAAAATCACGTATGCCCCCTGTCCCTCGGACACCCCCATTTTCTGAGAAAATAGGGAGAAGAATAATATAGGAGAAATTATGACAACGACTGTTCCCGCCGTACGCGGCTTATATTTTGAAGAATTTGAAGTTGGGCAAAAGATGGTTTCGCCCGGACGCACAATTACTGAAAGCGACGTGGTTGGATTCGCTGGACTCTCTGGTGATTTCAATTTGATCCACACCGATGCAGAGTACGCCGCCAATTCACCATTCGGAGCGCGCGTGGCCCATGGCTTGCTCGGGCTTTCGATAGCATCTGGTTTAGCCCTCCGCACTGGCGTGCTAGAGGGTACCGTGATGGCATTCCGTGAGATCAATAGCTGGAAATTCACAAAACCGGTCCATCTCGGCGATACGATTTACGTTGAGATGGATATCATCACCACAAAAGCGATGAAGCGTGTAGGTGGCGGTAAAGTTGAATTGCAATTTGATGTAAAAAACCAAAAAGATGAAACAGTGATGAAAGGCGTTTGGTCTGTTTTGGTGATGGGAAAGCCGGAATAAAACGTGATGTGTGAAACGTGAACATAAGACCATGTCTCACATTTTTCTTGAAGATATCCTTTTACTTATACTGAGAATTACTCATGTCCACATCCAATGACCAAGACAATTATCTACGCCGCTTAATTGCTTCTGAAGAAGAAACGCATATTGATATTCCTGTACCGCGTCACCCCGAAGCACCTGCTGAAGGAACGAAGCCCAGCATTGAGCATGATCATCTCCCGAAACGCGTAGACGAGATGGATACCGATGCGACGCGTGTTATGCCGGCGGCGTTTAATCCCGCCTCTCGCCCTGTGGCACAAAGGCCTCCCTCTTCCGTAAAAAAAATGGATATAGGCGCGTATCTTCAAGATATTCGTATCAACTGGGGCTGTCTTTTACGCGCTATTATTCTGGCTATCTTTGGGGTTGTTCTTCTTGGGCTGGCAGGTGGATCTTATGCACTATATCAATATAACGCCATCGCATCTACCCTCCCCGAGGTGGATGATTTGCGAGAACGTGCATCTCATTTTGAGACGACGCGTATTCTGGATAGTGAAGGGCATATCTTATATGAAATTCTTGATCCCAACGCTGGTCGACGAACGTATATATCTTTAGAAAATATATCGCCTTATCTGGTTGCGGCAACCATCGCAACAGAAGATAAAGAGTTTTACAACCATCCCGGCTTTGACGCGGTCGCCTTGATCCGCGCGCTCTGGCAGAATTACTCCAGCGGAGAGATTGTCTCTGGGGCTTCCACCATTACCCAGCAATTGGCACGGATGTTGCTTCTCTCACAGGAAGAACGCTTTGAGCAAAGCTATAGACGTAAAGCACGTGAAATCATCCTTGCGGCAGAAATTACACGCAAATATAAAAAAGACGAAATTCTTGAACTTTATCTCAATGAAGTAAATTATGGCAATCTCGCTTACGGTATTCAAGCAGCATCAGAAACATATTTTGATACAACAGCTAATAATCTTAGTTTGGGTGAAGCAACTTTTTTAGCTGGCTTACCCCAATCGCCCGCTATTCATGATATTCATACTAATCCTGAAGGTACTTTATTGCGGCATCGTGACGTTATTTTTCTATCCTATATCTTAAGTGAAGAAAAAAAGTGTATAGAAGTTAGCAATAGCGATGAGCGCGTTTGTGTCGGTGCTTTGGAGGCTGCGCAAGCCGCCGAAGAAATTGAAAATTATGCCTTCACGCCGCCCAATATATCCATCCGTTACCCGCATTGGGTTAACTTCATTCGTGGTTTACTAGAAGAAAAATATGACGCCCAGACCATCTACCGCTCTGGTTTTACCGTTTACACCACCCTCGATCCTAATTTGCAAAACTTGGCACAGCAAATGGTTACATCTCAAGTTTCAGCGATAAGTGACCGCAATGTGCAAAATGGCGCTTTGGTGGCGATAAACCCCGTCACGGGTGAAATTCTCGCCATGGTCGGTTCGCCCGATTTCTATAATGCCAATATTTCTGGGCAAGTCAACATGGCGACCAGCCCCACGCGTCAGCCAGGTTCCTCGATAAAACCGATTACTTATCTGGCTGCCTTCGAGAAAGGCTGGACACCCTCCACGCTGATTTGGGATGTGCCCTCCGAGTTCCCGCCTTCGGGAGATCCGAACGACCCACGTGAGCCTTATATTCCTGTTAATTACGATGAAAAACATCATGGCGCAGTTACTTTGCGTGTTGCGTTGGCAAATTCTTTTAATATCCCAGCTGTGAAAACGCTTGATTTTATCGGCATCTACGATAACCCCGAAACCGAGGAAAAGGAAGGTATGATCGCCATGACAGAGCGTCTTGGCATCACAACTCTTGTTCGAAATGATTATGGTCTCGCCCTCACATTGGGTGGCGGGGAAGTCAGTCTGCTCGAAATGACCGGCGCTTTCGCTACAATGGCGAATCAGGGCGTTCGCATCCCGCCGGTGGGCATCACCAAAATTCTTGACCATAACGGAGAACTTGTCTACGAGTATACGCCTCCACAAGGGGAGCAAGCCCTTCGTCCAGAGCACGCGTATCTGATCTCCTCTATTTTATCGGATAACGTCGCTCGAACATGGATGTTCGGCCCCAACTCCTATCTGCATCTCCCCTTCCCAGCCGCAGCAAAAACGGGCACATCTAACGATTTTCGCGATAATTGGACAATCGGTTATACATCCAATTTAGCTGTAGGTGTCTGGGTGGGCAATGCCGATTATACGCCGATGAATCACACGACCGGCTTGAGCGGCGCGGCACCGATTTGGTCTCAATTTATGCAAGCGGTTGCGCCCCAACTTGCAGGAGGGACACCGGCAGATTTTGTGCGTCCTGAAGGCATTATCAACAAAGTGATTTGCTCTATATCTGGTGCAGAGCCTTCGAATTATTGCAAAAGTGGCAAGCAAACTGAAATTTTTGCCACTGACCAGCCTCCGCTCCCGCCCGGGATGGATTTGTGGCGGCGCGTGACTCTCGATACCTGGACTGGTCTTGAAGCTTCTGCGGCTTGCGATGAATTTACGAAAGAAGAGATGGTTATGCGCGTTGAAGATAGTTGGGCGCGTAAATGGCTGGGGACAAAATCAGGCAAAAATTGGCTCGAAGCGCATGATTTTCCAAAAGAGATTGAGTTTGCGCCCAGCCGAGAGTGCACCGACAATGACCCTCAGCCCGACTTGCGTTTCACCAATCTCGACGAGGGAGATAAGATCAAAAAGGGTGATTTTGAGATTTTTGGTATAGTTACCGTTGATGATAATTTTGGCAGTTGGAGCCTTGACTATGGAAAGGGAGCAGAGCCATCCAGTTGGACAGCTATAGTTGAAGAGAGTGATGCCAAGTATGAGAAATCAGAAAAACTGGCTAAATGGGCTTTCGATGATCTATCGAATGGTGTCTTTTCTTTGCGCCTAACTCTGCGTGGGGATAAAGGCAATGCCATCGCCGAGCGGATTATCCACGTCACTCTGGACTTGCCCGACCCAACCCCAACTCCAACGGATTCTCCAACATTCACGCCTACACCGCCGCCTACAGCAACCGCGACTGAGACCCTCCTCCCGCCCACCGAAACATCCATCCCGCCAACTGCGACGGATACTCCGCTTCCGACCGAAACACCTGTTGATACGCCCGTCCCAACGGAGACTCCTGTTCCGACAGCTACGTCGTAGAAAAAATGCCCCCACCTAGCCTCCCCCGCTCGCGGGGGAGGAACAAGTTCTCCCCCCGTAAAACGGGGGGAGCTAGAGGGGGGCGAAAAAGGTAATCCAATGAAAATTCTCATAATCATTCTAACGAGCATAATCGCTATAGAGCACCTTGGTTTTTTATATCTTGAAACCTTCCTCTGGACAAAGCCCCTCGGAAGAAAAGTATTTGGCAATAGTCTTGAAGATGCCGAAAAAACGAAAACGCTTGCGGCAAATCAGGGGCTATATAATGGCTTTCTCTCAGCGGGATTGATTTGGGGCTTGCTGCATCCAAACCCTGCTTTTGGCACCCAAATTGTTTTCTTTTTTCTGGCATGTATTATCGTTGCCGGTATTTACGGGGGCATCACCGCAAAACGAACGATCTTGTATATTCAAGCCCTGCCCGCCCTCATCACGGCCATATTCATGCTGATCTAATATTTAGGAGACCCAATGACATTCTCTATAGACAAAACTTATCTCACCAAAGCGACTCAGGAATTGGTACAAATCAACTCGATCAACCCCTCTCTTTCAGCAGATGGAAAAGGAGAGGCGGAGATCGGTACCTATGTAGCGGATTCCTTAAACACGCTCGGTTTGGATGTGGAACTCAGCGAGATTGCGCCCGGACGTTTTAACGTGGTCGGCACCCTCAAAGGTTCGGGGGGCGGACGCAGCCTTCTGCTTAACGCCCATATGGACACAGTTGGCGTGGACGGGATGACCATCGATCCCCTTGGCGGCGATTTACGCGACGGTCGCGTTTACGGACGCGGCTCACAAGATATGAAAGGCAGCCTTGCCGCGATGATGGCAGCTGCCAAAGCCCTCGTGGATGCAGGCATCACCCTCAAAGGTGATTTGATCATCACCGGCGTTGCAGATGAAGAGCATAGCAGCATCGGCACAGAAGCTCTCGTCAAGAAAATCAGTGCAGATGCAGCTATCGTAACCGAGCCAACAGATATGCATCTTTGCCGCGCCCATCGTGGATTTATCTGGTACGAAGTCGAGACTTTGGGGCGCGCCGCGCACGGCAGCCGTTACGCTGAGGGGATTGACGCGAATATGCGTATGGGGCGATTTTTGGCAGAACTGGAAAAATTGGAACAGGATTTATTGACTCGAGAAGGGCATGAACTAACAGGCCCTCCATCTCTCCATGCTGCCCTCATTCAGGGTGGGACGGAGGTCAGCACCTACGCCGACCGCTGCACACTGAAATTAGAGCGTCGGACTGTGCCGGGAGAAAAAATCAGCGAGGCAACTGTTGAATTGCAGGCAATTATTGATCGGTTGGCGGAGCAAGACTCAAGTTTTAGGGCGACGATCAAGAGCACTTTTTGGCGGGAGCCATTTGAAGTCACGCGCGAGGCGGAGATTGTCCAAATCCTCGATAAAGTATTGGATACCCGTCTCGGTCACCATCCTGCGCATAGCGGGCAGACATTCTGGACGGACGCAGCTTTATTTGCCGATGCCGGGATGGAGACGGTTTTGCTCGGCCCGAAAGGCTACGGTTTGCATAGCGCAGAGGAGTGGGTGGATGTGGAATCGCTGGTCGATTTGGCGCATGTGTTGGCAGAAACGGCGATTGGTTATTGCAATTAGGTAAACTACAGGATTTGGGCTGCCCATAAAAAACGTTATTGTCCCATGCTCTACCTGATCGACAAACGTGGATACATCCGTTACACTCACATCGGTGAAGGTGCGTATGAGGAGACAGAAGAGGCTATTCGATTTCTGTTGGCGGAGGGTTATCCGTGAATAGAGATGAGTTGATAAGCTGGGTACTACTTTCCCTAAAATAAAGCCTAGTGTTTATAATAAGTTATTCATTGCTCATAATAAGAGGTAACAATGGAACATCTTTCTGAATTTGGTGTAATGGGACCAATTAAACATCCAAGAAGAGATAGTTTTATAGCTTATATTCAAAAAAACTTTCATAAAGGCACCTCCTATATTACTTGTTTAGTTATGCTTCAGGAAACAGAGCATCAAAACACCTTGGTTAGTGAATTTCAAAATGTTTTTAAAAATGTGCCAAGCAGCCTGGATGATACTTCGGAAGATGCTTTTGATGATAAAACATTGCCAGTGTTTACGGCTACTGCAATGCTATCTTCACCAGAATCTGATTCATACCAGATAGATTTTTCTTTTCACTGGTCGGAACTTACAGATATTCGTGATATTGCAATTGAAGCCTTAGATAGTTTCATTGTTTCCACCTATGAAACCATCGGTGATGACACATATCGGATAGAGCATTTTGGAATAGCTGAGGCTATGGGAGGATTTTATGAATTTCATGTAGAAAAAAACAATAGTGGCATCATTGAAACTATTTATTCAAAAGATGCTAATAATCCTTTGGGCATAAAAGAACACAGGGCAGAAATAGAGGCTTCAAGAGCTAGCTCATACTTAGGAGAAGCTGGGAGCCAATTGCTATTAAATAACTCTAAGGGAGCCTTTCGTTCTTATTATTATTATGTTTTATTCGCGTCAGAATCGGAAGAAGGAATAGAATTTGAACGAGCGATAAAGGCAGGTGAGAATCTTTACAAGACCTTATTGGACGATGGTTTTTCTGATTATGCTGAATGGACCGCTAACAAAGTGGCTGAGTTAGCATTGGAAGCAGGTTTATATGATGATGCTGTTCGAGCTCTTCGTCATGTAGGTATGTCTAGGGAGGCATTAGGAAACTTGGAAGAAACGCTTAAAAGTTATGAACGAGCTTTTCTGTATTTAGATAAAGTAAGCGATCCATTATTGAAGGCACGAGTCCAAATGAGCTATGCGATCTCTGCTATTCTGCTGACTTCTAATCATGAAACTATGGAGGTAGTCTCAAAAGAGTGGAGCCAAGAGTTATCTAAAATTCTTGCTCAAGCAAGGGATTGTCTCTCGCAAGCGGGTAATTATTATGTCAAATCTGATTATAAGTCAGCCAATTGGGCGTTAGCATCTATTGTTCTTGAGAGAATGCGAATCGATGACTTGGTGGGTGACCATATGAAAGCTTGGGATACATTCAACAAAATTCTTGCAATTAAAGAAATTGCTCAAGACCCAAATCTTGCTACCTCTGCTCTATTATATGCGGCTGCAATTCTAAAGAAAGCAGCGGACAAGGAGATTGTCTCAAGAGAGTTTTACTTTGATCAACTAAATGAAAACCACCAAGCTTGTCTAGAAATTCCTGGGTTTGGAGGGTGGAAGGATGGGCTTTTTAGTGTATTGCTTGGAGATGAGTTCATGGTTGTTCGAAATCTACCAGAGGCAATAAAAGCTTATCAAAGAGCTTATGATATCCAGCTTTCTCTTCTAGACGATCTTGTACGTCCTCCGCGTTCTGATGGAATATACGGAGGATTTCTTGCTGTGGATGTTTGTGGTAAATTACAAAAGGCTTTAATTGCTCTTGGAAATACAGATGAAAACAAAGCCGATAAGCGTTTAGAGGCATTTACGCTTGTAGCTGAGAGCAAGGCTCGCTTTTTTAGGCGAGACCTGCATTACTCTATGATAAATATCCCATCAAAATTAGATCTTGGAGAAAGAACACGATTAGCAGGTATGTGTAAAGCTTTGTCAAGTGGTTCCTCTGATCCTCGTATTATAAAAGAAGATATCGACAATTTTATTGATCAAGAAAAGGATGTCGTCCCTGAGTTGGTGTCACTCTTTCAGCCTATTGTAGGAGAAGAGAACACAAATATATTACAGGATTTAGATGCGGCTTTTTCATTTGATGATGTGAAAACTGTTTTGATTTCTTTATACGCAACTCAAAACGAAACCATTATTTATATAGTCGAATCGCCGAGAGAGACACCAAAAATATTTAGCATCCCAATTACGTTGGAGCAACTTCAAAACACCTTAGTTACATTAAATGCAGGTATTTCTGGGAATGCTAGGTATCCAAATCCAATCAGTCCAATCGAACCTACTCGAAAACAGCGTTTTTTTATAGATCTTTTTGAACTAAAAGAGAAATTTAGTCCTTTAATTTCTCTTTTAAAAAATAAAGATTTGATATTGGTTAGCCCTCATGGAGTTTGGCATAATATTCCCCTAGATTTTTTCATTCTACCGCCACTTTGGGAGCAGGGAATATTTCCTGGCTTGATTCATATTCCAAGTATTAAACTAAAAAAACTTCTTTCTAGCAGAAAGGAAACAACAAAATTATCTAAAGCTGGAGTCACAACATCTTTTAAAGAAAATGACTCCTTAGATTTGTTCGAACAAGCACATAGAACTATATCTACAAAATTTTCAGAAGCAGAAGTTGATGTAATTTCTTCTTTTGGTGACTCTTCCACAGTTTCCCGCTATCTTGGTACAACTCAGAATGTTGGAATTCATCATGTGTTGGCGCATGGTTATTATGAACAAAACAGTGACCCCATGAGTTCTGGAATATTGTTGGCAGATAATCAAGGGCTGATACCTGGAGATTTTTCTCCAAACAAAAATTTAAAAAGGGAGGTACTTTTACCAGGGATGACCGTTCAAATTAATGGAACAACTGCCAAACATATCACAGTGCAAGCTTGTTCACTTGGTCTAAGTCAATCAAATCTGGGAGATGAGTTTTGGGGGTTTAGTCGGGCTTTAATTGCAGCAGGAGCTGATTCTGTGATTTCTCCTTTGTGGGATATTGATTTAAATTCATCAACGTATCTTCTAACTCAGTTTTATGAAAATTGGCTTGTAAGGAACCAGCCAAAATGGAAAGCTTGGTCAATGGCTCAATACGATCTGTTTATGAATAAAGAACATCCTGAGTGGTCTCATTTTTATCATTGGGCAGCATTTCGTTTGATTGAAATTTAGTATAAATTCAAGTTAATTCTAATTATCTAAAAAAGGAGATTTTAAATGGATAGTACCAAAAAAGAAGAAGTTTTTTCGTCTATTTCAAGTTTAGACACAATAAAAACACAGTATGTTCTTGGAAGAATCTTAGAGTTTCTAGAGAATGATTCTAAGCCTTTAGTAAAAAAAGACGAAATAGAGGAAAGTGCAAGAAAAGATAGGATACTCCTACAGGATGTATCACAATCCCTAAAAATGTCATTGTCTGATAAGGAACCAGAAATTGATGCTGCTAGAAATTTTTTGCTTGTCCTAGCAAAACAAAATCCGAAAATAAAACAGACTATTATAGACAGCATTGCAGAATCTAACATTGAAAACGTAAGCTTAAGTCCTACACTAGACCCTTTTGCTTTGAAAATTTTGGTTATTGCAATTTCAGCTGCTATTGTTCGCCCGCGTATAACATACACAGAGAAGAAAAGAGGGGCCTTTAGAAGAAAAAAGGTTGAAGTTGAGATTCAGGGAGTTGATGATATTGTTGAAGTTATTAAAACAACCCTACCTTTTCTAAAAAAATAACAGTTGTTTATTTAGAAAAAAATCATTTGATATTTCAATCCATGAAAATCCTCGCCATCGCCATGTCGCGCATCCCCTCGCCAAATGCCAACGGCATTCAGGTAATGAAAGTCTGCCAAGCCCTCACACAGCTTGGGCATGACCTCACCCTCCTCGTCCCAGATATGGAGCCGTGGGGGTCAACGCGTGCAGAAATCAGCGAGCATTATGGACTGGAAAAAACTTTCAAAATTCGTTGGATCAGCACCAAATCTCGGCGCACCTTCACTTGGCGCGCCCTCCGTGAAGCCCGCAAATCTTCCCCCGATCTCATCTATAGTTGGTCGCCCCAAAGCACCGCATTTTCCCTTCTGCATCGCCTCCCCACCATCCACGAAATGCACGAGCCGCCGCTGGGGCGTTTTGGCCCTCTCTGGTATCGCGCCTTCCTCCGCCTCGGCGGGGATAAGCGTCTCGTCACCATTACGCGTGCCTTACGGGATTTATTGGATGCGGATTATGGGATTCCATCAGATGTCGTCATCGCGCCAAATGGGGTGGATTTGGAACAATACGAGACGAACGCAAGCCCCAAATTCGCTCGGCAAAATTTGGGCATCGAAGAGGCCCCAACAGTCTGCTGCACCGGTCACCTTTACGCAGGGCGCGGTGTGGAGACATTTCTTCGGCTGGCAGAAAAAAGCCCGGGGGCAAACTTCCTGTGGGTTGGCGGGCAGCCAGATGACGTTCACATATGGCGCGGACGCGCGTCCAAGCTGAGAAATGTCAAATTTACGGGATTCATCCACAATGCAGAGCTTCCCCTCTATCAATCTGCCGCAGATATTTTGATTGCCCCCTACGAGAGCAAAATTGCTGGCTCCAGCGGCGGGGATTCGGCATCCGTCGCCAGCCCGATGAAAATTTTTGATTATATGGCAGCCAAACGCCCCATCATCACCAGCGATTTGCCCGTCATCCGCGAAGTGCTTAATGAAGATGCCGCAATCTTCTGCCCCCCCGATGATGTGGATGCATGGCACGCGGCAGTCACGCGACTTTTAGACGATGATGCCTTGCGAGACAAATTGGCAGAAAATGCCTATGCCCTTGTAGGGGAAAATACCTGGCTGGCAAGACAAAAGAAAATATTGGCAGCTTTCTAAAAACGAACGCCCTGAAATTCAGGGCGTTTTTTATTTGCATTATTTTGCTCCAAAAAAATCTTCTTATTCGGTAATCCAGATCATCGAATCGGTAATTTCACAACGCGTTCCATAATCCCTATTTGTGCCAGAGAGTATCGAATACCCAAAGTGGCCTTCAGTGGTTTGATCAACAGAGAGTGTATATTCGGTTATTTCCCCATCTACAGAAATATAGGCTTTTTGGTCTTTTACAGCAATCACAAAATCCGTTTCCGCGGGGTTTCCAAAGTCAGTACGCCCAGACCCTCTTGTTTTGCCTATTTCATATAAATAATCCCCTTTCTTTCTCATGAATAAAATTCTATTTGCATCAACGAAGACAACATAATAATCACCATTTTCTTGAATGCCAAATACAATTCCGCAGCCAGATTCCTCAGGTGTTGACAAGGCACTTGACCATTCGAAATGACTCTTGAAGAGAAAATCTTTTGCGACAAAGTCAAAGGTCCACCATCGAAACCAATCCATCTGAGCCCACTCTTCTTTAAATGGGTTAAGGATAGTTGTCTCTCCTATAGATGTGTCTACATATCCTTTTGCTTCGAAGCTTTCTAACAGCGAAAAGAAATCATCATGCTGTTTTGTGAGAGCAATATTGGGTGTTTTTGTTGGCGGTATTTTCTTGGTGGGGACTGGTGTATCAGTTGGTATCGGCGTATCGGTTGAGACCTCCGCAGCGTTAAGCGTAGAGGCTACATCTGTCTGAGCAACCATCGTGATCGCAAGCTCATCACTCGATGGCCCACATCCTGTTATAAGAATAGAAATGAGGGAAAAAGTAAATACAATTATCCTTTTCATAAAACCACTCCTTTGTGTTTATATACACAAATAGTAGCATTTTCAAAAGTGAAATACAAGAGATGCAAAGCTTTTGCATTTTTGATGTTTTTTTACAACTCTTTTACAACACTATTGTGGGGAGATAACACAGGGAGCTTAGACTTTAGCTACATCACCCAAAAAAGGAGAAAATTTATGAAAAAATGGATAGTCCTATTGCTCGGCTTCACCCTTTTGCTCTCAAGTTGTGCGCGTTTCAGAAAGCAAAATACAATCCCAACATCGGAGCCTCTTGCGCCTGCTACCGTTGAAGAAAGCACAGCAGAAGAAACACAAGTTGAACACCCAGATTTTGCATCAATGAGTTTTGTAGAAAAGAATAACCTTTATATGCAACTCCTGAGTGAAAAAATATCCACAGGTGCAAATACAAGCCTTGCAGAATCTGAATACCAGAAATCAATCGAAGCCTCCCTTGCCGGAGATAGCACAGAAGCAGATCGCGCCCTCGAAGAAGCGATACTCAATCTTTTGAATCTATAAAAAGGAGATATAAAATGAAGAAAAAGACTTTCCCTCTACTACTTGTTATTGCAACCTTAGTCGCCCTTATTGGGGCAGGGATTTTCGCTCCCCAAACCGCCTACGCCCAATCTGGCGGCGGGAATGGCACACTCAAAGCAAGCGGTGATGGTTTAGCAGGCATTCGCGGAAACGGAGATATCACAATCTCTGGGAATGGGATGCTCTGGATACGCGACCAAGCCGGTGATGCAGTCATCAACGTCAGTGGGAACGGTGGCAATCGGCATGAAGGCGAAAATGGCTGGGTGCGCTACTCTGGTTTTGATGGACAAGCCACTGTTAGCGGCAGCCAAATCACCGTTGCTCTTTCTGGCTATGGAATCAATCTCGAAGCCACGGGCACGGGCAAATTCATCATGCGCGGCAGCGGCTCATACACTGTAGAGAAAGACGGCATCATCGTGCTAGACGGTGCCTGGACAGAAGAAGCAGAAGTCTTCAGTATCCCATAGCTGCTAATTTATCTTAAAACTACAGGGTTTCATTTTGAAAAATGAAACCCTGTTTTGATATCTCTGATATGCCTTTCCTGAGTATCGTTCTATATCATTTGTGTGTTTTCTAACAGAGTGTTGTACAATACCACCCTATTCTGAATGTTTATGAATAAGGAAAAACATGCTCTTTCTCATTGTTTCATTATTAGTCATCTCTGGTACGATCCTCCTTTTTCTTGGCGTAAACACCTTGCAACGACGCGATACTCCAGCAACAACAGCCTTCGCTGCAATCATGTTTTCTGCAAGTCTATGGTCCTTTGGATTCGCCGCAGAGGTAATTAGCACCAGCTTGCAAGGTAAAATTTTCTGGGCAAATATCCAATTTATGGGAATTAGTGTACTAACCTTTTCATGGTTTGCGATGACCCTACATCATACGGGGCAACCTCGTTGGACTATTCGCAGTCTGTTTGGCTTGAGCATAATACCCTTGATAACGATACTGGTGATTTGGACTAATCCTTATCATCACCTCTTTCGCGTTTCTCCCTCCCTTAAAATTATCACCTCATCTTTTTCTGTTCTAAAGAGTAATTACGGCATCTATTTCTATGCCGTCCATATCCCTTTTAACTATCTACTATACGCTATCTCTTTCTTTTTGCTGTTTAGCTCTTGGAAAAAAGTACCTCTTGTATATCGTCGACAAAGGTTAATTTTAACGCTTAGTCTCGTTTTCCCTTTTTTGGTAGATTCTCTTTATGTAGTAGGCTTTACACCAATTCCTGAATTCAACTTCGCGCCAATTGCCTTTAGTATTTCTGGCTTATTGATGAGCTGGAATGTGTTTTCTTTGCAGTTTTTCGATATTTCCCAATTAGCAAATGATATTGTCGTTAGAACAATGCAAGTAGGGGTGATTGTATTGGACAAAGAAGGGCGCATCACAGATATAAATCCTATCGCTGAAAAAATAACAGGAATTTCTTTAACAGAAAGTATTGGCATTTCTTTTGCCCAAAATTTTCCTGACTATACCATATCTTTGGAATCGGCTTCAGATGAAGAAGTTGAGATTACTCTTGAGCAAGAAGGAGAAAAACATTACTACCATACCAAGATTTCTCCCGTTTTTGATAAGCGTAAGAATATTGTAGGGCGTGTAATTACCTTGCATAATGTCTCAGAATTGGTCAATTTATATCGACAGGTGCGAGAAGTCTCACAGACAGATTCGCTAACAGGTGTTTTAAATCGTAGGGCATTTATAGAAAAAGGGGAAAATGAAATTGCCCGCACAGTACGACATAAAAAACACTTATCTGTCATTATGATGGATATTGATGATTTCAAAAATATAAACGATGAATTAGGCCATCAATATGGAGATAAATCACTAATAACAATTACCCAAATATGCCGTCAAGAAATGCGCGCTACAGATGAGATAGCCCGTTATGGCGGTGATGAATTTATTATTTTATTGCCAGAAACAAGCGCTACAAATGCGTTCAATCTTGCTGAACGTATTTGTAATAATATTGCTGACTATAAATGTCTTACCGAATCGGGAGAGTCATGCACTCTAAGTGCAAGTCTTGGGGTAGCTGAATTTGACGGAATAGAAACGCTAGGCTCCCTGCTCCATCGAGCCGATCAGGCGTTATATGAAGCCAAACATGCTGGCAAAGGTCAAGTAAAACTTATCTAACTTCTGTCACGATCACCTTTTTAGCCCCCGCTACATATAATGCCTCAGCAATTGCTGGGGCATTTTCTTTTGTGGATAGGGCGATCATATTCCCGCCCCTGCCTCCACCGGATAGCTTCGCCCCGATCGCCCCCGAATTTAGGCTTGCTTCCGTTAAATCATCTAATGCCTGGCAAGAAACATCCATCTCGCGCAAAATGCGATGGTTCTCGTTCATCAATGCCCCCAACCTTTCAGGATGCCCGCCCTCGATGGATTGTCGCGCAGTTTTGGCAATGCTCCCTGCCGCGGCGAAAAGGGCGTTCATCTTTTTCGGGTATTTCTCCCATAATTTGCGCACGTCGGCTACTGATTCTTTTGTGGGTGCAGGGATTCCTGTGTCGGCGATGATGATGGTGAAGGACTTTACGACATCCAGTAATTCGATGGGCTGCCCCTTTATAAAAAATATTGGCTTTCCATAAGTCACCACAGTATTATCAATCCCGGAGGGTGTGCCGTGATGGATTTTTTCGACTACATAGGCAATCTCGTTCACTTTTTTATCATCTAGCAGAGAGCCAAGATGCGCCGATAATGCACGGATGACAGCAACAGAAACCGCCGCACCTGAGCCAAGCCCCGAGGCGATAGGGATGCTGGATATGATTTTTATTTCTATGCCTTTTTTAGACCCGAAAGGTTTTCTTCTTGTTTTGGGTTCGCCTGAATTCTCTTTATCCGCAATACTATATTTTTCTTGGAGGACTTTTGAAACCTTTCGGGTTTCGTTTGCAGCATCCAAGCCTAAGGTCGCAAAAACAGCGTCCACAACGGTGGCAAGTGGGTTTTCACGTGCGAGGCTGGAGAATTCTTCGTGGAATCCAATGTCAGGGGCAGATATCCAGATTCCTGCGTGGTCAATATCCAAGACTTCCGCTTCTGCAAAAATATCTTTTACCGGCACGGCTAGCGCGGGCTGCCCATAGACGACAGCATGTTCGCCAAAAAGGATAATTTTCCCAGATGCGCGGGCGGTGGTCACGAGAGATAGAAAACTGCCATGGCTGCAATCCCCCACAGGATGATGGTAATTTGGAGAGGGCGGTCCGTGAGAACGACTTCTTCGGGTGCGCCCGTAACTTGCGAAACCTGGATGAGATATAGATAACGAAAGATGGCATAAATCACGAAGGGAATCGTGAGCATCATTGTATGGTTATCGGGGAGGTTGGGCGCGGTGAAAGTGTAGAGGCTGTAGGCAAGGATGGTCGTGCTGGAAACGATGGTGATAAATTGATCGAGGAGGGGGATGGTATAGCCATCGAGCACGCGGCGATGCGATTTTGCGCCATCTTGAAGCAAAGCTAGCTCGGCGCGGCGTTTGCCAAAACCGAGATAGAGCGCGCCGAGTGTGGTGATGACATAGAGCCAAGGTGAAAAACGCTCTACGTTGATGAGGGTGACACCGCTATGCACGCGCAGAACAAAACCTGTGGCGAGAACCAGCACATCGAGGATGGGGATGTGTTTGAGTCGAGATGTATATGCCAGCATCATCACGAAATAAATTGTGAGAACAGCAGAGAGGGCTGGCGCGAGAAAATAGGCTGTGGGCAACACCAAAAGGACTAGAAAAACACCGAATCCGCGTGCTACGTTTATAGGCAATTTCCCCGAGGGGAGCGGACGCAGTTTTTTCTTGGGGTGCTGGCGATCGGCATCAATATCGGCGATGTCGTTAAAGATGTAGACTGCGCTGGAAATGAGACTGAAAAGCGCGAACCCCGCAAGGGTTCGTAGCGCTGGCTCGAACTGAAAGAGTTGCTTGTCGAAAACCAACGCGAAGAAGACGATCACGTTTTTAACCCACTGACGTGGGCGCATTATTTGTAGGATGGATTTTAGCATGGGGGTATTTTACTCGAAAACGGATATTCGGGATTCGATATTTGGGATTTGGGCGCACTCAAATGATTTGGGTAAATTTGATTTGGTGCGGGCTGAAGCCACTGAAGCCACGCCCCTCAGGGCATGGAAGCCCCTGCGGGGCTGAGTGATTCTAGCCCGATAGGGCTTCCATGGTTTGAGCAGGTGGCTTTAGCCCCGCTCATTTGTAGATTATCCAAAGATATTACGATTTAAGCAAAAAGACCTGACAGGTTTTTGCATAGCACTTCGAGCGAAGGGAAGAAGCTAAACCAGTCAGGTCTGATCCTTTTTAGAAAAACTGTTTTTTAGAAGCTCAGCACAATATTATATACATATCCAAAAACTACGGCACCTACCAACGCGAAACCAAGATAAAGAGAAAAGACTTTGCGGTTGACCAAGCCAAAAACTGCCGACATAGCAGGGAGGGTTGTCATTGGTCCTGCAATAAGGAAAGATAAGGCCGCGGCGGGATTCATCCCTTGCTCTAGTAAGCCGCCGACCAAAGGCATTGCGGTCAAGTTGCTTGTATAAACAGGTACACCTAATAAAGCGGCGGTGAAAATAGCCCAGGGGTTGTTTTTGCCCAAGACTTCGGTAATCCATGCTTTGGGGACGTATAATTCAACCAGCCCACCAATAAACCAAGCCAGAAGCATAAATTTGATGACCATCGTTGTTGCTGCCCAAGTTTCTCTTGCCAAACGAGGCCAAAAATTGGATTTATCATTTTCTTCGGTGGAGCTACTTGTATCGGTATCGCAACCACAAGACTCTTCTTCTTGACTTACGCCTTGCGCCATAGGTAAAGAAAAACTTGCATCTGTGGTGAGCGTCGTTACTTGAAGTGGCATTGCGCCATCAGCAGGCGCACAACAAGAATCATCAGCGGATTCAGCACTCATTGCAGATTCTGTTGCCAAGATTTGTGGATTCAGTTTATGCCTGATAGCTTGCAGACCATCTTTAAAAAACTGCCCATAAGTCTTTACATTTGTAGAGCGTGTCTGGCGCAAAATATCTTTGCCTAGCCATTTGCTTTGGATGAGGGCGTGTGTTAATAAACCGCCACCCAAACTCAAAACAAGTGTGGTGATCAATCGCCAAAGGGCGAGATCCCACCCCAGCATACTGGCAGATAAAAAGAAGATTTCCGGATCCATCGAAGGAGATGCCAACCAAAAAGACATCACGGGAGCCAAAGGTACGCCACCAATCAACATCGCCGCGACCACAGGAATCACACCGCAGGAGCAAAATGGGCTAAAGGCGCCCACAAAAGTTGCCAGAAAAATCGACACGATCGGGCGAGCAGAAAATGCCTTGCTGATATAGTTTGATGCCCCAGACATATTTACTGCGACCGCAATCGGGATAGTGACCAGCAAATAAGGCCAAATATGAATGAAGCTATCTACAACATAATCTATGATGATAATTAATTGATCTAGCATGAAACTCTCCTTGTATCGCAAAAACGCGATAATTATGGGTAAAAAAAAACTAGAAAATATCGCCAACTTTTGAGCGAAACCAATTGATATTTTCTGTGTGCAAACAATATTTTGTCGCTGTGCCAGTCACGATGCCTTCAATAAAACCAGCGTCTCGCAAAACCTTAAGATGCTGCGATACCGTTGCCTGAGCAATCGGCAAGAAACTGACAATATCCCCCGTAATACAACCTGGGTGAGTGATCAGAAATTTCAGAATCTCAAAACGTGTCGGGTTGCCCAATGCTTTGAACATCGCCACCAACTTTTCTTGTTTTTCATCGGCAATATCTAATGTGCAACAGGCTTCAGGGATATTTTTGCTCATCATTTTCCTTTATCGTATATTTACGATGATTATAAGAGTAATCTCAAAAATGTCAAGGTGAATTTAAGCTACAATATAGCCATGTCCAAAACACGTCTTGATAGCCTTCTCGTAGAAAAAAAACTTGCAGAATCGCTCGATCTTGCCCAACGTCTTGTCATTGCGGGCAAAGTTCGCGTGGATGGACAGCTCGCAGTTGCCCCCTCGATGAAAATAAAGGCTGATGCAAAACTGGATGTAGGCAGCGGCAAGCGCTACGTCTCGCGCGGTGGCCATAAACTTGCTGCCGCTATGGACGCGTTCCCCCTAAACGTACAGAATCTCGTTTGCGCGGACGCTGGCGCATCTACCGGCGGATTTACAGATTGCCTCCTCCAACACGGTGCCGCCAAAGTCTACGCCATAGATGTAGGTCACGGAATCCTCGCTTGGAAGCTGAGAAACGATCCCCGTGTAGTCGTGATGGAGCAAACCAACGCTCGCAAAGTAGAAAAATTGCCAGAACCCGTTGACTTGGTCGTGATAGACGCTTCTTTTATCTCGCTCAAAGTTTTGTTGCCTGTCGTGAAAAACTGGCTTCCCTCTTCTGTCTCCTCCCCCGTTTCACGGGTAGAGCCGGAGGGGGGCATAATCGCCCTCATCAAACCCCAATTCGAAGCCACCCGCGAAGAAGCCACCCTCGGCAAAGGCGTAATTCGAGATCCCGAAATCCATGAAAGAGTCTTAAACGAAATTATAGATTTTGCTCAGGACAGGGGCTTCTCTCTACGCGGATTGATCCGCTCGCCAATTCAGGGACCGAAAGGGAATATCGAGTTTTTGGTCTGGTTGGGCACGGGGAAGCAGGAAGCAGTGGATCAGGAAGTAGTGATTAGTAGGGCTGTGAGTGGCACTTCATCATTACCAGTTTGATCTTCATGAAGAAACACATACACATTCTGGATATCTGTCTGGGAACAAATAACATGAAGAAAAATAATAGGCTTCTAATTGTCATTGCTTTTATTTTGCTGATAATCTGCTTGTTTATTATCTTCGATTTTAGTAAAGAAGAACCAGAGTACTTAGTATTGGAAATACCGAGACCACAATTCTCGTCAGTAACACCATATTCAAGTGAGTTTGCTAATAGCGAAGAATTTTCAACATTCATCTGGCACGACTCTGGCCACAAATACTTTGTCTGGCGTATGTATATGAATGTTTCTTTAGGCTCCGAAGGTTTTAACAGTGTGGAAGACGTAGAGAATTATTATGATAAATGGATAAAAAGTTTAGGGTGGAAAAAAACAGAGAGCAGTTTTTGCAATTCACAAATGACAGAATTTCAGCCTGAGAGATCATATAAAGCTTACCTATACTCAACCAAATACTATGAACAACCCATTGCTTGTTTGGTCATTTGGTCTGAGTTTCAAGATGGGAGTTTTTTAGATGTGCTAATAAAAACCATAAACCCGTCGAGAAATGTTCTGAGTAGTTGGGATTAGCTAGACCCAGAAACAAATTCCTAGACCAACAAGACCACCAGACAAATCAACCACCTCACAAACCTAAAAACGACAAACTTTTTTCGTAATCTTTTTCCCATTCTTTTATTCCCTTTTGCAACTATTTAAGCCCTTTTCCGTAAACTACAGAAACCAAAGAGACAAATAGAATCTCAAATGGAGAATATAAAAATGAAAAAAGTTATTCACACCGAATATGGACCTCCCTCCCTGCTGCACTTCGCAGAAGTGGAAAAACCTGCCCCAAAAGATGATGAAGTACTCGTCAAGATCCATGCGGCTTCGTTGAATGCATACGATTGGCATCTCCTCACGGCTGATATCTTCCTCGTCCGTTTTGAAACCGGGCTTTTCAAACCCAAGGGTACACGTATCGGCGCGGATATCGCCGGTCGTGTAGAAGCTGTCGGTAAGAACGTCACTCAATTCAAATCTGGAGATGAAGTCTACGCCGATCTGGCCTCCTGTGGCGGAGGTGGTTTTGCCGAGTATGTCACCGTCCCTGAAAACTATCTAGCATTCAAACCTGCAAATTTTTCCTTTGAAGAATCCGCCGCTGTCCCCATGGCAGCCGTCACGGCCTTGCAAGGATTACGCGACGAAGGCAAGATCCAGGCCGGGCATAAGGTCTTGATCAACGGTGCTTCCGGTGGTGTCGGCACTTACGCTGTACAACTCGCAAAACACTTCGGTGCGAAAGTCACCGCCGTTTGCAGTACTCGCAACGTGGAGATGGTCCGCTCGCTGGGTGCAGATCACGTTATTGACTACACTCAGGAAAACTTCACGGAGGGTGATGAAAAGTATGACCTGATCCTTGGCGTGAACGGCTATCATCCCCTTTCTGCGTATAAGCGTACCCTGACATCTGAAGGAAGATATGTCATGGCTGGTGGCACGTCAAAGCAGATATTTTCTGCTGTGCTTTTTGGCGCACTCATCTCAACTAAGGGAAAGAAAATGAGCATCGTCTCAGCAAAACCCAACCAAAAAGACCTGGATTTCATGAGAGAGTTGCTTGAAGCCAACAAAGTAAAATCTATTATCGACAAAGTTTTCAAAGTTGATGTTATAGCTCAGGCACTGGCCTATATTGGCGAAGGACACGCACGCGGCAAAGTCGTTATAACTATGGAATAAAAACAACCTAAACCCAAAAAGCTACGAGAATTCGTAGCTTTTTTTGATTCACAGCATATAAAAAGTGTACAATCAAAACATGCTAAAAAACGACCGCCTCTTCCCCCGTTTCGCCGCCTACGGCTTTCTCAAAAACCTGCGATTCTTCGACCCCTTCATCATCCTCATCTTCCGCGAGGCGGGGCTGAGCTTTTTGCAGATCGGGCTGCTCTACTCCATCCGCGACGTGGCGACAAATATCCTCGAGATCCCCACCGGCGTTTTTGCCGATGCCTTCGGGCGGCGCAAGGCGATGGTCATGGCGTTCGCCTCCTACCTAATCTCTTTCGTCATTTTTTATCTTTTCGCCACATTTCCCCTCTACGCGCTCGCTATGATTCTCTTCGCATTCGGCGAGGCTTTCCGCTCTGGCACGCACAAAGCCCTTATTCTCGAGCATCTTAAAATGACGGGGCGTGAGCATCTCAAAGTCGCCTATTATGGGCGCACGCGCTCATTTTCGCAGCTCGGATCAGCGACCAACGCCCTCATCGCGGCAGCCCTCGTCTTTTACATGGGCGAATATCGCATCATGTTTCTCGCGGCAACAATCCCTTATTCTTTGGATTTACTGAACATGCTCTCGTACCCCAAAGCATTGGATGGTGATCTCCAACGTGTCCCGTTTAACGACATCTGGAACCAGACAAAAAACACGATACGCGACTTCAACGGGATATTTGCCAATCGGCTTGCTCTGCGATCCCTGCTCAACAGCGCAGTGAATGGTGCCTCCTTCAAAGCCACAAAAGATTATCTTCAACCCATTTTAGAAACTTTCGCCCTTGCCCTACCCTTTTTCTTGTCGGTCAATGCCGTTCAACGTGGCGCAGTGATGATTGGTGCGGTCTATTTTGTGATTTATCTTTTCACCAGCTACGCCTCTCGCAGCGCGGCAAATTTTAGCGAACGTTTCCCCTCTTTGGAGCGTGCTATCAACATCAGTTTCTTGCTCGGGGCAGGGCTACTTTTTCTCGCTGGTTTTGCGACTTGGCTAAATATCACCCTTTTAGCCATTCTTGCCTTTTTAGGGTTTTACGCCCTCCGCTCCCTACGCCGTCCAATGGATGTAGCCTATATCAGCGACCAAATCGAGAGCAAAATTATGGCATCGGGGCTTTCTGTTGAGGCGCAACTTACAACAATCCTGACAGCCATTTTCGCCCCAATCTTGGGCTACCTCACCGATTCTTTTGGCATTGGCATTGCCTTGGCAATTCTTGGTGTCGGGGTACTGCCTATCTACCTTTTCGTAAAAGTGGATGAAATGGCTCCTTGATAAAAAAAGATACTCGGTTTTTTCCTCCTGCTCAGTACCTTTTTCTCTAAAGTGCTAAAGATGGCTTGCGCTCGAGACAAAAACCGAGTGTTTGCTACTGATAAATAATTTTTCATCCTTCCCCCTTCAATTTTCAACCCTATTCTATCGCTTCTTTCAACTTCTTTGCCATCGCCCCAAATTTAGGTGTATAGAGCATTTCTTCCGTACGAGGACGAGGAAGGTCTACTTCCAAATCCAGTTTGATGCTGCCTGGGCGTTGTGTCAGAACGAGGACACGGTCGGCGAGGAAGAGGGCTTCGCTAATCGAGTGTGTGACCATGATAACGGTCTTTTGGTGAGTTTGCCAAATGCGGAGCAACTCTGCACCCATCCGCTCACGCGTTAGGGCGTCGAGGGAGGCAAAAGGCTCGTCCAGGAGGAGGATGTCCGGGTCGTGTACCAAGCTACGGGCAAGAGCGACGCGGTGCGCCATCCCACCTGAAAGGTCACGCGGTAAATTATCTTCGAATCCGTTCAAGCCGACGAGATCGATCAAATTCTGTGCTCTGGCATGTGCTTCATCTATATCAATTCCCTCCAACTCCAGAGGGAGGGTGATATTTTCCAGCGCACTGCGCCAGGGCATCAGATTGGAATCTTGAAAAACCATGCCGATGCGTGGCTCGCCCCCCGCAAACGCGACCTTGCCGCTGGTGGGGTTTAGCAAGTTCGCCAAGACGCGCAGGAGGGTGCTTTTGCCACAGCCCGAGGGCCCGACCACGCAGAGAAATTCTTGCGGGCAGACCTCGAAGGATATATTTTTTACCGCGTGCAAGCCACCGTTGCTATCGGGGAAAATCATATCCATTTGCTGGACGGTGAGGATGGGGGGAAGTTTCATTATTAGGTTCTTGTTTTTTACCACAAAGGTACAAAGAGCACGAAGAAATTCTTTGTGTTCACTAAGAAAAACTTTGTGTACTTTGTGTCTCTGTGGTGAAAAATTATGGTAAAAACTCGTTTGTATATGCTTTTTCTATCTCAATTTTTTCTGGGATCAATCCCATTTCGAAGAGAACTTCGTTCATATTCTCCCAAGCCTGCGGATCAGAATAGCCAAGCTCTTCGATTTGCCAGAATTCAATAGAAGTTGCCAAAATCTCTTTCTGGACGACTTCATCGGCTTCCGCCAAATTCTCAACATATTTTTTGCTGATCTCATAGGCTTCGTCAGGGTGAGCGGCTGTATATTCCAGACCGCGTAAGAAAGCTGAGATCATTGCGCGTACCATTTCGGGGTTTTCAGCGATTGTTCTTTCATTGCTCAACAAGCCATTCGAAGCTAAATTGACATAATCAGAGACGCGGATTTCATTAACTTCATAGCCTTCTGCTGCCAACTGGATTGGTTCATTTGCTGCGTAGCCAACTATCGCCTGTTCTTGGTCTGTTGCTAATGCCTCAACCTGATTGAATCCAACTGCATCCAAAGTAAGGTCGCTTTCAGCTAAACCATTGGCGTGGAGCAGGGCGACAAAGCCGACATAATTCGCGCCAAAGAGACCGGGTAATCCGATTTTTTTGCCTGCTAAATTGGCAGGAGAAAGAATACCTTCTTCTGCTTTGGAGACAACTGAAACGGGATAATCTTTATACCAAGCCGCCACATAAACAACAGGTAAACCTTGCGCACGCGCCATCGGAACCTGTTCGCCGGAGACGACCGAAAATGGAAGTTGCCCTGCTCCAACGAGAGCGACCCCGTCCGTTTCAAAACTGTAATCGAACTCAAGTTCCAAACCTGCTTCCGCAAAATAACCTTTTTCTACACCTACATAGTAGGGCGCGTATTGGATATTGGGAATGTACCCCATCGGCAAACGGATGTGGGTCAACTCGGCGGGTTCAGGTACAGCAGTAGTTCCGCAAGCAGAGATGAACAGGCTAAAGAGAATGATGATGAAAAGAAGACGCGATGATTTGAACATGAATTTCTCCTAATTTTTTATCAGAAATGAGACGAATCTTGTGATTATCTCGAATGTTCTTGTTTACTGACTTCGCCAAGCCTGCCATTTGAGTAAATAATTCTCCAGCCAGGCGACGATGCCGTATAAAGCCAGCGCCATGACAATTAACGCAAATATCGCGACGAAGACCAAGGCTGTGTCGTATTGTCCGCGCCCGACATTGATCAGAAACCCCAAACCTTTATCGGCACCGACGAACTCACCAACGACAGCACCGATAACCGATAAAGCCGCGCCAATTTTTAAGCCCCCGAGAAAGACAGGTAATGCAGCCGGGATTTCAAGATAGCGCAAAGTTTGCCAGCGTGTTGCGCGTAAAGAGTACATCAGATCGCGCAGCGCGGAAGGAACAGCTCTCACGCCCACGACTGTATTCACTAAAACGGGGAAGAAGACAATTAATGCGCAGATCAATATTTTAGAGAAGATGCCTGGTCCAAACCAAATCACTAAAAGCGGCGCAATCGCCACGACGGGCACTGCTTGGCTGGCAACCAGATAAGGGGCAAGAAGTTGTTCGAAAAGACGAGATTTAGCAAGCAGATACCCCAGCATGGTAGCGGCTGCACTGCCGGTAAGTAGCCCGAGCAACACCTCGCCGAGCGTCACGCCTGTGTGGCGTAGCAAGCTTCCATCTGAGAAAGATCGCGCGAAGCGAGTCCCTACATCTGATGGAGAGGGGAGGATGAAGGCAGGCAAATCTGTAAAACGAATGACAAGCTGCCATCCCGCCAGCGCAAGAAAAAGGGAGAGAATCGTGACCCAGAGGGTTCCCAAATGAGAAGTTTTTTTGAGTTTGTGACTTGTATTATTCATACTTTTTAAGGAAGTGGATGAAAGTGCGCCGCACAGATTTCTGGTAACAAAAAACGCTCCGCAGAAAATTCCTTGCGGGGCGTGAGAGGAGGCAGAAACGCATAGATGCAATGACTGCATTGCTTATAAAAAATCCCGAAAACATGATGTTTTCGGGGCAATATGCAACCAGCACTGAGGCGAATCAGAACTGCCTGAAGACCTTCTGCTATCCGGACTATACCGTCGGCTTCGGACTTTCACCGAATCATGTGCTTCGATAAACTCAGCACTCGTGGGCTATACCACCGATCGGGAATTCACTTGCGTTGTTAGCAAGTGTCACCCTGCCCCGAAGGTTTATTTAAATGTAACTCAATTATAGCAGTCTGGCTGGGTGCGTCAATATGAGTTTTGTTAGATATTTCACAGGTAAGAGTTCGTATAAAAAACTTCCGAGACTTCTGATGTGCATTGCATCTGTTTTTGATGCAATGCACATCTAGCCTATTTTTAGGATAGAGTCCCCCCTGTAGATATAAAAATTTCCGAGTTCTTCAAGAACTCGGAAATTTTTAGCAATTATATTTTTTCGATGCAATCAACAGGACATACTTCTATGCATTGCGGTTCATCGAAGTGTCCTTCGCATTCAACGCAGGTCTTTGCATCAATTTCGTAGTACTCCTCACCTTCGAATATCGATTCGGTGGGGCACTCAGGTTCACAAGCCGCACAAGAAATACATTCATCTGTAATTTTTAAAGCCATGATCATTCTCCTAATATTGGGTTTTGTAATATATTCAATACATAAATTAATCTATTCTTCCAACAAAAGCAAATGATTATTATCTTAGGCTGGGGTGATATTCTAACCTTTCTGATTCTACATCAAGGGATGACCGGGCATAAAACTTAAGAGGAAGCCAATAATCCCGCCACCCCACATCCAGGCTGCGAGGGAAGCATCTGCATTTCCTTTTGATGCACCCCACAAAAGGATGCCAGCAAAGATCAAGCCAACAATCAGCCCGCACCCCCAGTTGAGACTCTCTGGAATGCCAGCATCCTGCATTGCAAATCCCCAAAGGAGTTTAACGATAATCAATGCCACCATAAAAATAATGAGCAGGCTAAAGAAAGTATTTACCCAAGGAGCCTGTTCCAAAGTATTTGCAACAGGAAATTTATTCGCCAATTTCTCAACAAGCTCAAAATAGGCCCCAATTGCAAAAATAATGAAGCCCAAAACCAAAGCCCCACCGATTTCGATCATGCTGGTCGCAAAGAGCAGATAGCCAAGGATAATCGCCCCAATAAACATGCCAATCATCTCCGTATCTGTAAGCAAGACAATAGCCCCAACAAAGAAGCCAAAGACCACGCCAAAAATTGCCTTCACGATCGAGATGATAATTGAGATTGGTTCCATCAAAGACCTCCTTACCTAAAAGAATAAAGGTGCATCCCGAAAGATACACCTTTATCTTATAACACTAGAGCTGCGCCTTGATTTTTTCAGCAGCTTCTTTATAGACCGCCAGCTTCTCGCGCTCTTTATCTACCACGGCGGGCGGTGCTTTCTTGGCGAAGGGCGAGTTTAACATTTTCTCCAAACGCGTAATATGAGATTCGGCTTCTTTTAGCTCGGATGCCAATCTCTCACGCTCCTGCGCTAAATCAACCAGCCCTTCGAGGGGGATATAAATCTCGATTTGACCGACCACAAGTGCCACACTACCTTCTGGCTTTTCTATGATGGATTCAACGACAGACATCTTCTCTTCGTCAACACGCGCCAACGCTGCCAGAACTTGGGCTTGCTCCCGCAAAAGTGAGGTTTTCTCGCCCCCAACAAAGGTGGCTGCGATACGTTTTCCAGGCTCAACGCCTTTCTCGGCGCGTAAATTACGAATGCTGCCAACTACATCTTGGATCAATTCAAAATCGGCAACTTTTGCATCTTCCCAGCCTTCGAGCTTGCGTTCTTCAGGCCAAGATGCAGTAATTAATACTTCTGACCAATCATCTGCAATATCTGAGAGCGGAGATTCTTTAATCGTGTCGCGGAGGTGTCCCCACAACTCTTCGGTTACAAAGGGGCTAAAAGGATGTAGCAGTCGCAGAGAATTGTCGAGGACGCGCGCCAAGGTTCGGGCAGTGACGTAGCGCAGCTTTTCATCCCGCATTTGTAATTTAGCAATTTCCAAGTACCAATCCGCGAAATCACCCCAGAAGAAATCGTAAATCTGCCGACCAGCTTCTCCATATTGGAAGCTAGTAAAAAGTCGTTCGACACGGCGAATCAGGTCTTGTAAACGCGCCCAAATCCACGAATCTGCCAAAGTCCATTCAACGGTATCGGGCTTATCATCCGCTTCTACAGTATCAATCATTGAAAGAATGAAGCGACTTGCGTTCCAAACTTTATTGGCAAAATTACGATTTGATTCCACTTTTTTCAAGGATAAATTCGTGTCTTTGCCGGGCGTAGAGCCAACGAGGAGGGTGAAACGGAGGGCATCGGTGCCAAGCTCGTCCATGACGATGAGGGGATCAATTACGTTGCCCTTCGTTTTCGACATCTTTTTGCCGTGCTCATCGTGAATAAGCCCGTGCAAATAAACGGTATGGAAAGGGACTTCATCCGTAAACTCGAGGGCAGACATGATCATGCGCGCGACCCAGAAAAAGAGAATATCTGCGCCCGTTTCCATGATAGATGTAGGGTAAAAATAATCGAGATCGGGGGTCTTTTCGGGCCAGCCAAGCGTAGAAAAGGGCCATAAACCAGAGGAGAACCAAGTGTCTAGCACGTCTGGGTCTTGAACGATTTTGGCAGAGCCACAGTGGGCGCATTCGGTGGGATCTTCGCGCGTGATGGTGGTCTCGCGGCAATCGTCGCAATACCAAACGGGAATGCGATGTCCCCACCAAAGTTGGCGGCTAATGCACCAATCCTGAATATTTTCTAGCCAATTAAAATAAACTTTGGTGAAATATTCGGGCACAATCTTAATCTCACCATCTTCTACTGCATCCAGTGCTTTTTTGGCAAGGCTTTCCATCTTCACAAACCATTGCGTAGAAATCATCGGTTCGATAATTTCACCGCCACGCTGTGAACGTGGCACCTGATGGATGTGCGTTTCTTCTTTAATCACCAAGCCTTGGGCACGCATATCTTCCCATAGTTTTTTGCGCGCATCAAAACGATCTAAGCCTTCGTATTCGCCACCATTTTCATTAACTTTGGCATCTTTGTCGAGGATAGAGATGAGGGGCAAATTATGTTTTTCACCGATTTCATAATCGTTCGGGTCGTGGGCGGGCGTAATTTTTAACGCGCCTGTACCAAACTCGCGTGTTACATATTCATCAGCAATAACGGGGATTTCACGTCCCATCATCGGGACAAGAACTTTTTTGCCAATAAATTTCTGGTAGCGTTCATCGTCAGGATGCACAGCCACAGCAGTATCGCCCAAAATTGTTTCAGGGCGCGTAGTCGCAACGGGGATATAGTCGCCAGAATCTCCAGCGAGCATATATTTGAAGAAATAGAGCTTTCCTTCTTCCTCATGATATTCCACTTCAAGGTCAGAAACAGCCGTTTTCAAGCCCGGAGACCAATTAATAAGACGGGGACCTCGATAAATTAATCCTTTTTCGTGCAAACGCACAAAGGCTTCGCGCACAGCGTCAGAAAGACCTTCATCGAGCGTAAAACGTTCACGCTCCCAATCACAAGATGCGCCCAAACGCCGAATTTGCCCCGTAATGCGGTCACGATATTTTTCCTTCCACTTCCACGCATGCTCAAGGAATTTCTCGCGCCCCATTTCCTCGCGGGTCACTTCTTCGGTCTTGAGCAAATGCCGCTCCACCATCAACTGCGTCGCAATCCCCGCGTGGTCAGAGCCAGGCACCCACAACGCAGAATATCCCTTCATGCGATGATAACGAATCATCAAATCTTCCACGCTCACAAACATCGCATGACCAAGATGCAACTCCCCCGTCACATTTGGGGGCGGGATAGAAATGACAAAAGGCTTCACATTTGGGTCAAAATCTGGTGCGCTAGGGTCGTTATGCGGCTTGAAATATCCGCCATCTTCCCACATTTTATAAATGCGCTCTTCGGTATTTTTGAAATTATAAGCTTTTGGTAATTCGTGTTTCATAATAACTCCATTAATTGGATTTTCAGGACTGGACGGAACGCACGCGTTTTTGGCTTGTTTCCCTTTAAATAACATCTCTTTAGTACGAGCATTCTTGCCCTTAAAAACAAAAACGCCCTCATCCTTCAAGAGGACGAAGACATTCTCCGCGGTACCACCTCGATTTGTCTTTGAAAAAAGACACACTCTGTGACCAACTAACATTAGTCTGCACTACAACGGGCGCACCCGTGCCGTTCTATTTTCCACTGTTCACTGAAAACTGATTACTGAACACTGAATTTCTTCGGCAATTTTCTGGGCGACATTCAGCGATAAATTTCTGCGGATGCTCTCAGCCTATGGCATTCCTTCTCTAACAGATTTTCATCTACTTACTCTTCCCAGAGTGACTCTTTTCAGAGTTGGGCAGATTATACAGATTTGGAAGGGGAGAGTCAAGTAAAAAGAGAATCTAAGCTTTACTGATTCTTTACACGTCTGTCATATATACTTTACAAAGCGCGCTTATTATAGGAGCATAAACACAGGCAAAGTTCTGTGGAATGATATAAGGAGTAAATAAAATGAAAAAGACTTTAGGAACAGTTCTTGCAATTACGATTTTGGCGGTCGCGATGTTTGGCGCAGTTGGCTCAGCTTACGCGATGGCAGATACAGGCAAAGGCCCTGGAAATAACGGAAATAGTGGTGCTGGAAAGAGCACTACTACAGCAGGTGAAAATTCGACCAGCGTTCTTTCGGCTTATATGACGGATGCGATGGCGACCGTGCTTGAGCTTGATCCCGTTGCTTTGACAGCTCGGCTTGATGCTGGTGAAACCTTCTATGATATTGCTTTAGCTGAAGGCTACACAGCAGAAGAGTGGGCAGTACTATTCTCAACCGCACAGGCTTCCGCAACTGAAGCTGCCGCTGCTGACGGATTGACCCCGCAAATTCAGACTCAACTCAACACAAATACTGCAGCACAGTTGAATACTAATGCTGCAACCCAATCCCAGCTCAACGACGGGACCTGCGACGGAACTGGCGATTGTCTACAGACTGACCCCGTTCCTAGCCTTTACACAGGTGCAAATGCAGGAACCGGCGGTCGTCGCGGCGGACGCTAGACGATAAATAAACTTAAGAAAAAACAGAGTTGCAATCGCAACTCTGTTTTTGTGTTTAAAGGCAAATCTTCTGGAAAAAAATTGTAATAAAATTTTGTGAATGTTCTCAGCCTACGGCATTCCTTAATAGTTTTTCATCTATTTATTTTTCCCAGCGTCTCTCTTTCTAGAGTGACGCGCAGATTATACAAGGTTGTTGAAAGAGAGATGAGTTTAAAATAATGAACCGACTGGATGAGGGGGGCATCCAATCGGTTCATTGCAAGTATTTTATAGCATGTAGCTGATTTCGTCAAATAAGAATTGAATAAGAATATCTTATTTCAACAATACATCTACTAAATCAGCGGTATTTTCCAAAATGAGATCAGCACCGCGTTGGCGGAGTTCTTTCTCTTCCCCAAACCCACAGAGGACACCGACCGTTTGCGCGCCAGCCGATTTTCCTGCGCGGATGTCTACCGTTGTATCGCCGATCATCAGACAATTTTCAGGAGGAACAGTCATTGCTTGGGTGGCGTGAAGAACAGGGTCAGGATAAGGTTTAGAATGTTCGGCGGTTAATGCTGTTACGATCACATCAAAGAAGGGGAGTAGATCATATTGCTCAAGAAATTGCATCGTACCCGATTCGTTGCGGGCAGTGACGACCGCCATAGGATATTTCCCTTGTAGAGCGGTGAGCATTTCTCGAATCCCTTCGATGAGGATGAAGTGTTTTAACGGTGGCGGCTTTTTGCGGGTTAGCCAATCGGAAATGGTGGCAAGCTCATCGTCAAGTCCGAGCACGTCTGGTATCCCAAATATCATATTGCCGGGTGTTTCGCTCCACATCACAAATCGGCGAGCGGCGCGATGCGCATCCCTATCCTTAAAAAGGAAAGAGAGTGGGCGGAAGAGTTTTTCAAACTTGGCTACATATTGGTCGTCTGTATCGCTGAGAGTGCCATCTACATCGAAACAAAGGGCTTGGATTTTCTGTATTTCTAGGCTCATTTTGACCTCTTTAGAGATTTTTTAGCAATTTTGCGCTATCTTGGTGTGCTATACTTTCTTTATGGAAAATGATAATCGTTCTCTGCTTGAATTACTTTATCATGTGAGCCGCGAGGTTGCAACAGCACTCGATCTACGCACCGTTTTGCAGCGCGTGTTATATGAGGCTATAGATAATGCAGGTGGTGAGCGCGGCAGTATTATAGTGATGGACGATCATGGCAAGCCGCTCGATTCGATTATTGTTCACGGGCGACAGATTCAGAAGGATACAACTCGCCAGCTCCGCGTGACCGTTGAACGTGGTCTGGCGGGATGGGTGGTGCGCAATGAAAAACCGGCTCTCGTGCCCGATACAAGCCGCGACAGCCGTTGGTTACGTCGCCCAGACGATGCTGTGCAGGAGAGTGGTGCAAAATCTGCGATTTGTGTTCCTCTGATGGCGCGTGAGAAAATTGTGGGGGTTTTGACTCTTGTTCATCCTATCCCGAATGTTTTTGATCGAGGGCATCTTGAAATAATGCAAGCAATTGCCGACCAGGTTGGCGTGGCGATCTTGAATGCACGTTTATATACTGAAAGCCAGCGTCAAGCTCGTGTGATGACCGCCTTGGCAGATGGTGCGATAACGATCAATGCTTCGCTCCAAATGAATGATGTTTTTCAACGCATCCTAAATCAGACCATTCAGGCTTTGCAAGTGGAAACAGTTGCGCTGGCGTTGAAAGAATCACCCAGCGGAGATTTTGTTTTTCGTGCCGCAACAGGCAATCAGGCAGGGAGTATTTTAGGCAAGCGCGTTTTGGCCGGCGAAGGGTTGATTGCAAAGGTTGTTAAAGACAGGCAAGGCATTGTTGTTCCCGCACTTAGGGATGATAATCCTTTTGCGACGCAAAGTTTCTCTGAGGGGATTGACTCACACGCGGTTGCTATGGCCCCTATCCAGGCACAGGGAAAGATCATCGGTGTGGTGGAAGCGATTAATCCAACATCTGGCGTTTTTGACCCCGATGCTTTATTGGTAATGACTGGTATTGGAAGTTTGGCGGGGACGACAATTCAAAATGCACAGCTTTTTGAGCAAGTTGAAGAAACTCAAAAACGCTATCGAGAACTTTTTAACGACAGTATTGACCCGATCCTGATCACAGACTGGGATGGCGTGATCCTTGAAGCTAATCGAAAAGCACTTTCACTAACAGGCTACGACGCCAAAACCTTCCAAACGATGAATGTTGAAGATGTTCATGAAGTTAACTGGGGTAGTGTCGGCAAAGGTTTTGAGTATCTGCATGATGATCACACGGCTTCTTATGAAGCAATATTAAAAGTGAAAGCGGGAGAGGGAGTTCCCGTAGAAGTCTATTTGCGCAATATTAATTTTGAAGATGATCAAGTTATTCAGTGGACTTTTCGTGATATTAGTGAGCGTAAAGCCTTAGATGTTTTACGCGATGATCTGACTTCGATGATATACCATGATTTGCGTTCACCGCTTTCGAACGTAATCTCCAGTCTGGAAGTTTTAGATAACTTGCTTGACGATCAGGATGAAGCAACGGAATCATTACTCAGTATTGCCAGTAACTCTACTGCCCGAATGCAGCGTCTTATCTCTTCTCTACTCGATATTAATCGTCTTGAATCTGGGCAACCCATAGCCACGCAACAGGGTGTCTCCCCAGAGAGATTGATTCACGAAGCATTGGATGCCGTTAGTCCATCAACAAAGGGAAGAAGCCAGAAATTGAATATCAGTTTGCAAAAAAACCTCCCCAATATTTGGGTGGATGGAGATATGATCCTTCGAGTGCTGATCAATCTTCTTGAAAACGCATCCAAATTTACACCAGCAGAAGGAAAGATCGAAGTTGGCGCAAAAAGAGATGGGGAGTGGGTTCAGCTTTGGATCGCAGATAATGGAATTGGCATTTCTCCCGATAATCACACGCGTATTTTCGAGAAATTTGCCCGCACAAAACGAGGAGAAAAAATCGCAGGCTTGGGCGTTGGGCTTGCTTTTTGTCGTCTTGCTGTTGATGGTCATGGGGGAAAAATCTGGGTTGATAACGGCCAGAAAAAAGGAACACGTTTTAATATAACTTTGCCAACTGAAAGAATAGAGCAATAGGAAATATATATGCAATCTCTTAAAGACAATATTCATATTGAAGATAAATATTTGGGCGTTACTTTGGGAGCAATTAATCTCCCGCGTGGCCTGATCTATGTTGATGCGCCACTCACGCCAGAAGATGGACGATCTTGGCGCGCAGACCTCCTTGATCTTGAATCTGGCCATGAACGCTTGCTGATCAACCTCGATACCAATCTGGACAGGATCATCGGCGCGCGTGCGATGGATACAAAGATTTTAGCTCACGAAAAGCTCGCCGAATTTTTCAGCAACCGTTCAGGAACCTTCAAAATGCAAGGCCAACGTACTGGCGCAGAATGGGAAAATATCCCCACTCTCAGTAATATCCGCTGGGCACCCCCGCAACTTACCCTCACAAAAAGGATAACTATGCATTGGGGTGAAAGCCCGCTTATTCTTGAACATCATCCAGGGTCTGATCATGGCGCAATTTGGCTGATCCTCCCCAAAGAAAAAATCATTTTTCTTGGCGACACAATCCTTAAAAATCAACCACCCTTCTTTGCGAATGCCAATCTACAGCACTGGATCAATGACCTCGATCTCCTTGCCAGCGAAACATATAAAGGATATTCTTTCGTAAGCGGGCGAGGTGGCGTCTGTGCCACCAGCACCTTCGATAAACAACGCCAATATATCGAAGATGTACACAAAGGACTTGAAGTTCTTGCTAGAAAAAACGCCGAAGCCGAAGAAACCGAAAAAATGATTCCAGCTTTATTAGACCCTTTGCGCTTCCTCGCCTCCGAGCGAGAGCTTTATATACAACGTTTGCGCCATGGCTTGGCGCAATATTACCTTCGCAACTATATTGAAGACAAAGACGAGAATAAATAAAAATGTCCAATTACGCACCCGCTCTGGAACGAACACGGGGCACAAGAGCCGAATCGCTTCACTATGCAGCGGCGGCTCTTGTTGATTCTTCAGGAAGACTGCTCGCCTCGATAGGAAATCCCCAACTGGAGACTTTCCTCCGATCATCTGCGAAACCCTTTCAGGCGATACCCTTTATCGAGCAGGGTGGCGCACGTGCCTTTGGCTTGATACCGCGTGAAATTTCGCAGATCTGCGCCTCACACACCGGAACCGATATGCACGCCGAAGCCGTCAGTGGCATCCAAGCAAAAATTGACGTGGAAGAACAGCATTTGCAATGCGGTGTTCACCCGCCAATAGATAAAGAAACAACCGAACGCTTAATCATTGCTGGTAAAAAACCGACACCCCTTCGGCATAATTGTTCTGGCAAACATACAGGTATGCTCGCCTTTGCTCAAATGCGTGATTTACCTGTAGAGAATTATCTTGATACTGAACACCCCATCCAAAAAGAGATTTTGGCGGCTTTTTCTGAGATGTGTCAAATTGACCCTGCCAAAATTAATCTCGGCACAGATGGTTGCTCGGCACCGAACTTTGCCATTCCCCTCTATAATGCCGCGCTGGGATTTGCGCGTCTCTGTGACCCGCGTGAGCTAACCCCAAAACGCGCGAATGCTTGCCAAACGATTACCTCGGCAATGATGGCGCACCCTGAAATGGTGAGCGGATTTGGTCGTTTTGATACAAGGTTGATGCAGGTTGGGCGTGGAAAATTGGTCGTAAAGGGGGGGGCAGAGGGATATCAGGCTGTTGGAATCCTGCCCAATTTAACGGAAGCAAACCCAATGGGAGTCGGAATCGCATTAAAAATATCTGATGGTGATACAACAGAAAAAGTCCGTGCTGCGGTGATGATCGAAATCCTCCGGCAGTTCGGCATCCTGAATGAGTCTGAGCTTGCTGAATTAGCAGAGCTTGGACCTGTAAATCCAATTTTTAATTGGCGCAAATTACGGGTGGGAGAAAGTCGCCCGGTATTTGAGCTGAAAAAAGAAAATGATTGAGATGAAGAAAAAAGCACTGAATGTGCATGGGCTGCTGATGGAAAAGTTTGGCGAGCCGATTTGGCGAAACCCCTTGCCTGCGATTGATGAGCTAGTTTCAACTTTTCTTTCACAGAATACGAACGACGTAAACCGAGATCGTGCCTTTGACTCTTTGCGTGCCAAGCTCCCAACGTGGGAAGAAGTGCGTGATGCCCCAGAAGCCGAGGTGATTGAAGCGGTACGGATCGCGGGTTTGGCAAATCAAAAAGGCCCCAATATTCAGCGCGCCTTAAACCAAATTAGCGAGGAACGTGGTGAATTGGCACTTGAATTTCTCAAAGAGATGCCGGTTGAAGAAGCGCGCGCCTGGCTAATAAAATTTAAAGGTGTCGGTCCCAAAACGGCAGCAATTGTTTTACTCTTTTCTTTGGGGATGCCCGCCTTTCCTGTAGATACGCATGTTTATCGCATTACGGGGAGAGTTGGGTTGCGTCCCGAAAAAATATCGGTGGAGAAAGCACATCCTTATCTTGAGAGTGTTTTTCCAGCCGAAGCTTATTATGCCGCTCATTTGAATATTATTCGATTAGGACGCGAAATTTGTAAAGCGCGTAAACCAGCTTGTGCAGAGTGTCCACTTTCGAAGATTTGTGATTACGTTATAGCGCAGAAGCAGAAAACTTTGCCTGCCACCTAACAAATCCGTTAAGTCACTTTGCTTGCTTCTCCCCTTTTCTTATGCTAGAGTAAAAGAAGGCGTATTTCTAAGTATGTTTAAGGAGGTGAGCAATGTGGTAAATCTAAATCCCGAAAGAGGTCAGGGATTAGTAGAATATGCACTTATTCTTGTTTTGATCGCTGTTGTCGTTTTAGCAGTTTTATTAATTTTAGGACCTATTCTCGGGGATACGTTTTCAGAAGTCAATTCTGAGCTCGAACGCGTTTCTTATGTATGGCAAATGCTTTAGATTGATGCCAAATAAAAATCCCCCGCTTTTTAGAGCGAGGGATTTTTATTATTCCAAAATAATTGGTTCAGATGGCTGCTTGAGCAATTGCGCCTGCATAGACCAGGGACCCGTCCACGTGATGCGGACGGAGATTACCTGCCCACGCAAATCATCATCTGTTTCGACGAAGACAAGTTTATTGGTAGATGTTCTTCCTCTCCAGCGACCTTTTACTTTATTTTCAAATAAAACGGGAAGGGTTTCACCCAGAAGGCGCGCGTTGATTTCACTTGCGATCGTTTTTTGAAGCGATTCCAGACGATGGAATCTTTCCCGTTTAACCTTATCTGAAACATCGTCTTTCATCCTACGTTTGGATACGGTGCCCTTACGCGGGGAATATCGTGCGAGATGCGCCACATCCATTTTTAGATCAGCCAGAAGCTGATAAGTGTGTTCAAACTGCTCATCTGTCTCGCCCGGAAAACCAACGATAATATCTGTAGCAATCGAGCACTTTGGCACTTCTTCACGAATTTGGGCGATAAGTTTACGATAATCAGCTTGGGTATATCCGCGTTTCATATTTTCTAAAACATCATCATCACCCGCCTGAATGGGGACTTCAAAATGCGGCATCACTTTATCTAGCTCAGCGACTGCGCGCATAATATCTACACCAAAATAATTGGGGTGGGAGGTGAGGAAGCGAATTCTTTCTACACCTTCAACATCGTTCAAGATACGAAGCAAATCGGCAAGGCTAGGCCCATCTTCAATATCTTTGCCGTAACGATCTACGATTTGCCCAAGCAAGGTAATTTCTTTGACCCCTTGCGCGGCTAAAGAGCGTGCCTCGGCGATAATATCACCTACAGGTCTACTTCTTTCGATGCCACGCTGATAAGGGATAATGCAATAGGTGCAGGCGTGCGAGCATCCGTATACAATTGGAATAAAGGCAGAGACGAGTTTACCGCGCTCATGCTCAGGGATGATAATCTCACCATCCATAAGCGCAAACCTGTTTCGGATCGCGTCCGTTTCGGCGATGTAGTCCTCATTCTGAGAAAGATGGGCAATGAGCGGTCCCGGGTCAGATGGTGGGGAGAAGACATCCACAAAGGGGAGTTTTTTCTGTAACTTCTCAGTACCCTTGACGCCGACCAGGCAGCCCATCAGATTAATCACAAGATTTGGGTTTTTCTCTTTAAGCGGTCGGATGGAGTGCAAAAAACCAAGGGCTTTATTTTCAGCAGATTGGCGCACGACGCAGGTATTGAGGACGAGTACATCGGCATCTTTGGCTTTCTCGGTGAATTGATAACCGAGGTGCTCAAGGGAGGACCCTAGCCTACGCGAGTCGGCCACGTTCATTTGGCATCCGGCTGTCCAGATGTGGTATTTTTTATCTGTATTATCCATAGGGCGGGGATTATACCAAGTTTGTTGGAATATATAAAAAGAACATCTACAGAATTTCAACCTACTGTAGATGTTCTTTTTTATAGGGTACTCTAATTTTTATTTTAGCTCGCCTATAAATATTACACCACTTCCTGAAGAGCAAGTAAAGGAGCTTCCAGAGCCAGTATTTGTTGAGCTTGTTCCACCTTGTTGGGAACAGGCACTATTCAACTGTCCGTAGTTTCCCTCCATAGGTTCAAGGATGCCTGAGACTCTACTAAAGACATCACCAACTTGAGGACCAAGGAATAATAAAGCAGCTAAAACGACAACGGAGACGAGGACAAGAATAAGGGCATACTCCACTAACCCTTGTCCTTTTTCTGCTTTCTTGTCTCCGTTTTTATGAAAAAGCATTGCATTCTCCAAGCATAATAAATTCTATAAAAAGATTGATAAAACCATAATACCTTATGGGCGTCTCATATTCTTTTATAAAACCGCAAAAAATCTTACAGTTTTGATAAGAGATAAGCAAAGTCTAATTTGCTTTATACTGCTTGGGTTATGTTTTTCTGTGTAGGTAGAGTAAAAAATGCCCGCGAATTTATTTAAAGAAAATTTTTTCTGACAACGAAGATTACTCGTTTTATGGTAAAATCGTCCCGCTCGGAGGGATGGCCGAGTGGACGAAGGCGCCTGTCTTGAAAACAGGTAAGGGTGTCCCCCTTCGAGGGTTCGAATCCCTCTCCCTCCGCTCACTTTTTTCCGAGTATTAACAGTTTATTGGGGAGGTGCCAGAGTGGCTGATTGGGCCCGCCTGCTAAGTGGGTGTCGGGGTTCCCTCGACCGCGGGTTCGAATCCCGCCTTCCCCGCAGCTACACGGTCGAGAGTATGTTTCTTGAGACTGTGTTAATATCTGGAACGCTAATGTTGGTTGAAATGCCACAAATGCGTTTCCACGCATAAAGACTGCTTCGATGATAAGTCGGAGTAGTCTTTTGCGTTTAAGGTTTGAAAGTTCGTTCCAGCGATCAAGCTGTTGTTGCGTTTCGCTGATAAATTTCATTTTATCATTCAGTTTCGTTTTGTGCAATATAGAAATTATATCCTTTGTTTTTTCTCTTACATCTTCTAATCTTTTACTGCTAATCTCTCCGAGTATATAAAGCTCCTTTGCTCGCTGAAATTTCTTCTGATAAAAGTCAGCCTGCTTTTTAAACGCATATTCCTTGTCGGATACCGCTACCCTATAGACATGCTTAATCCAATGAATTATGTTCTCTTCAATTTCATCTGCTCGAATGGTGATTTGTGGGCAATCGTAAATTTGATCTAACTGGTTTCCGTCAGAATAATAGCGGCGATAAGCATTAGAAACTCCACGCATTCCTCCTCCACAATATCCGCAATGGAGAATACCTGTTAATGGATATATGCGTACTCGCTGGTTGTTTTTCATATAAGAGTTGCTTGATCGCAACTCACGAATTTCCTGAGCCTCTTGATAAATATCTTCAGTTATTAATGCTGGGTGTTGCCCTTCAAAAAGAAGTTGGGGTTCTGTTCTCTTTTTACAATACCTTCGCCAAAAAAAGCGTGAATGAATAGGGTTTCCTGTAGTACAGTTGTGTT
>Ga0209249_1000329_pt1 | contig 60634 bp, 59 predicted proteins | sample SaaInlV_200m_DNA_4_FD_184653 | JGI IMG/M metagenome (GOLD analysis project Ga0209249, IMG submission 184653) | Marine microbial communities from expanding oxygen minimum zones in the Saanich Inlet - SI037_S3LV_200m_DNA (SPAdes) (version 2) | ecosystem: Environmental > Aquatic > Marine >...
TTCCTCCCTTTCTGGTGGGCAAATGAGATTGCTAGAAATTGCTAGAACATTAAAGAGTGGCAACAATTTATTCCTATTAGATGAGCCAACAGCAGGAGTTTCCCCTAAAATGACAAACCAGATTGCAGACATGATCAGTACTCTAAAAAAGGATGGCAAGACTGTTCTGATTATTGAGCATGATCTTCCTTTTATAGGAAAGATTTGTGATCGTGTAATCGTACTTGATGTTGGGCATATTGTTTTAAGTGACACTCCACAAAATGTAAAGCAGAGTAAAGAACTGCAAGAAATATATTTTGGAGCAGATCCTACTACTTAAGACCCAAATAAATTAGTTTTTAGAAAACTTGCCATATAGGGAAAAAGTAAGCAGAATAATTATTGAAATTTCCCCACATATTTTATGAAGAAATTATTTTCGATAGGTGTGGTATGCGCAGCAGTTATGGCTGCTTGCTCCCCTGCATCACAAGAACCGGTTAAAATTGGATATATTGGTCCTCTAACAGGAGACTTTTCTGGATTAGGATCAGATACATTAAATACTTTAGAAATGGTTGTAGAAGAGCGTAACGCAGCAGGAGGAGTAAATGGTCGTGAAATAGTAATTGTACCAGCTGATGGACGTTGCAATGGCTCAGATGCAGCATCTGCTGCTCAGAAGATTGTTAATGTAGATCAGGTAGACGTAATTTTTGGAGGAATGTGTAGCGGTGAAACTCTAGCTGCAGCTCCTATAATAGAAGTTGGAGAGATTGTTGCTCTATCACCTATCTCTAGTAGCCCAGATGTAACAGATGCTGGTGAGTATATTTTTAGAAACTATCCTAATGATGCTTTAAAAAGCACTGCTATGGCAGGATATTTTGCATCCGAGGAATACACTAAGGTCGCAATCATTACAGAAAATACAGATTTTGGATCTGCATTCCGTGATGCTATAAAGGCGGAGCTACCAGAAGATGTTGTTGTTTTTGATGAGGTTGTAGAGCCAGGGACAAAAGACTTTAGAACTCTAGTAACACGACTAAAAGATTTAGATTTTGATGTTGTATTCCCAAATCTACAAACCCCAGCAAATATTGCTGCTTTCATGCAGCAATTGCGTGAACAGGGTCTTGAACAGCCTGCTGTTTCTCATGATGTTGCAGATACTGCAGAATTGATTACTATCGGGCTAGAAGCAGTAGATGGTATGCGAGCAATTAATGTTCCTTCAGTTGGTGTTGGAACAGAATTAGAAGCTAAATTTATAGAGAAGTTCGGAGATCCAGTAATGGGTATCCCATTTGTTTCTCATTCATATGATGCTGTTAATCTTCTAATTGATGCACTCATTGCTGCAGATTTAGATGAAGAGCTAACTGTTCGTGATTATCTAAATGATTTAGAAGTCTACAATGGTGTTGTTGGTGATTTCTCTTTTGATGAAAATGGAGACGTAGTTGGAATCTCTTATGCACTTAAGGAAGTAAAAGACGGAGAGTGGGTTACAATTGCAGATATCTCTATTGATCAGTAGTATCGTATAGAATTTTATGCAACTTGTTATAAATGCATTCATAGCTGGCTCTCTAGCGGCACTTATCGCTGGGGGGCTTGCTTTTGTATATGGAATATTAGGCGTGTTTAATTTGGCACTAGGTCAAATAGCTTTAATTGGTGGATACACAACTTGGTGGTTGTATCAGGTTCATTCTGTTCCACTCCCCGTAAGTATTATTTGTGGGATGGCCTTTGGAGCACTGGTGTCTTGGCTAATATTTGAAGTCTTTATCAATCCATTTTATAAACGCCATAGGTTTTTACCTTTAGTTACGACTATTGCTCTTAGTATGATATTGGATGCTGTAATCCTAATGGTATTTAGGGAGCGTCCGCGTAGTATATTACCGGGAGTAAAAGAGCAAATAAGCGGATTTGGAATTACCATCAGTCCTGTGCAGATTGTTATGATCTGTACAACACTTGTTTTCCTTTTCTTACTTGCTTACTTTTTGCATTCAACGTCATTTGGTAGAAAGATTCGTGCAGTAACTCAAAACGATATTGCTGCATCTAGTTTGGGTATTCGATCTGGCTTAATGCATAGAATTATATTTATTATTAGTGGAGTACTAGCAGCAGCTGGAGGTATATATATTGGAATTGATACAAGCCTAACTCCTGTTCTTGCGTTCTCTCTCACAATTAAAGCTTACGCAGCCATTATCGCAGGAGGAAAAGGAAATATTTGGGGCGCAATACTCTGTGCGTATTTAATATCTTTGCTAGAGCAGTTTGCAATTGGGGTACATTGGTTTGGCACTTTCTATATCTCTGCTGGATACCAGCAAACTGTGGCATTACTCGTCATTATTCTATTTTTACTTTGGAAACCAAACGGACTTTTTGTTTCTTCCTCTCGTAAGGCATGATCCAATTTCTATTACATGTTCTTGTAATATCTTCTGTCACATCATGTGTGACTCTTGGATATAATTTTGTATTTGGAAAGGGGAAAATCTTACACTTTGGTCAATTAGTACAAACGATGGTGGCTGCATATGGTTTGTGGGTGCCAATAACTCAGTACGGGCAGCCATTCTTTGTAGGATTGTGCATTTCGATTTCTTTATTATTAATAGTTACGTTGTTACTTTCTTGGTTGTCTATGCGTTTGGAGCCAGATGGATATGGCGTTCTTTCTATCGCACTTCATCTAATAATAATTGCGATTGTTCTAAACTGGAACAGTGTTACTCGTGGTGCACTTGGGATACCAAAGATCCCAAGAGGTATATTACCTAGTACTACATTTGGTTATGCAATTGTGTGTGTGGCGGTACTGGCAGCTTGGGTATTTTTTCTATGGAGGGTGGATAAAGGATCATTTAGTAGAAACCTATCAGCATTATCTGAAAATGAATGGCATGCGCAGTCTCTTGGAGTTAGTCGTGCCAGAGTACATGCAATTGCATTCTCAATTGCATCTGGTGGATCATTGATTTCTTCTATTTTGTTTTCGCCTTATCAGGGATTACTTACACCATCTGATTTTCATTTTCCTCAAATGATATTTTATGTGATGTGTGTTGTAGCAGGTGGGCCGGGTAAATTGTGGGGTGTTTTAGGGGCTACAACTGCACTTGTCTTTTTGCGTGAGGGTATTCGATTTGTTTCTATATCACCTAGTTACATAGGCCCTGTTCAATTGTTACTATTCGGTGCAATCCTATTTATTTCTGTTTGGATACGTAGGGATACTGTTTTTCCTAAAGAGAGAAAAATTTAATTAGCTTTAAGACTTAAGCTTTTAGCTTTTAGCAAAAGAATTTAGGAGGCCAAGGATAAGGAAATTTCCTGTGATTTGTATGCTGCTCAAGTCTTATAGCTTATAGCTCAAAGCTTTTTCTACTGCTACACTTCTATCATGAATCTTTCCCAAAACATATTAGGAGTTGAATTTAGTAATCCAACAGTACTAGCTTCTGGCATTTGGGGTGTTACAGCATCTAGCTGGCGCAGAGTTGCAGAAAACGGAGCAGGAGGGGTGACTTCTAAATCACTTTGGATTCGTGAACACAAAGGGCATCCAAATCCTTCAGTCATTTCTACAGAGCATTGGACACTAAATGCAGTTGGGTTACCAGATGCAGGGCCAGAGAAGGCAAAAGAAGAGATAGAAGGCTACAACCAAGATAAGCCAGTGCCACTTATTGCAAATATTGTTGCAGGATGCGTAGAGGACTTCGTTTCTATCGCAGAAAAAATCGTTCCACTTAAACCAGATTTCTTGGAGGTTAATATATCGTGCCCAAATGTAGAAAATGAATTTGGGAAACCTTTTGCGTGCAGCGCGCCAGATGCCGCTGCTGTAACTAAAGCTGTAAAAGAAGTAAGCGGTGGTATCCCTGTGTTTGTTAAACTCTCGCCTAATGCGCTTAGCATTGCAGAGGTTGCTTTAGCCTGCGCTCAGGCTGGTGCAGATGGATTTACAGCTATCAACACAGTTGGTCCAGGTATGGCGATTGATTTACTCAGTAGAAAACCAATCCTAGCAAACGGAGTTGGTGGGTTATCTGGCCCAGGTATAAAACCTGTAGCAGTTAGGTGCGTAGCAGACATTTACAAGGCAACAGAAGGTAAACTCCCAATCATTGGTACAGGAGGCGTATATACAGGGGAAGACGCTCTAGAAATGATGATTGCAGGTGCATCCCTAATAGGAATTGGCACTGCGGTTGGGGATAGGGGGCAAGATGTGTTTAAAAAAGTTTGTGATGAAATGAATGAATGGTGTGAGAAGGAAGGGATTAAGGATATTTCGGAAATAATAGGTTCGATTAAGTAAAACAGTAGAGCAATAAAACAGTTTAAATAGCTTTAAGCTTTAAGCTGTGAGCTTTGAGTTATGCTTAAGTCTTATAGCTTATAGCTCAAAGCTTTTTTCGCTGCTACACTTCCTGCGTGTCACGTATACCACTACAAACACGATTGCCAAAGACCTGTAGGATTTTGCATATTCAAAAAGAGACAGAAGACGTACAAACTTTTACATTTGATGTTTCGCTTGGTGCTTTGCCAGGGCAGTTTGTAATGCTTTGGATCCCAGGTGTAGATGAAAAGCCTTTCTCTATTGCAGGGGATGACGGCAAAAGCTTAAAAGTTACATTTTTTGCAGTTGGACCTATGTCTACTGCACTTTCTAAAATGAAAGTAGGGGAGTTGGTAGGAGTTCGTGGCCCATTTGGAACTAATTATGAATGGGAACCAAAGCAGAAGCTAGCACTACTAGCAGGTGGATATGGTGCTGCTCCTATGTATTTTGTAGCAAACGAAGCTGTTAAAGATGATGCAGAGATAGATGTAATTGTAGGTGCTAGAAGTAAAAAACATCTTTTGTATCTTTCAGAACTTTCCTCACTATCAAATACCACTCTCCACGTAGCAACTGATGATGGGTCCGAAGGAGAAAAGGGATATAACGTTCAGGTCATTAAGTCGTTATTAGATCAAGGTAAGTCATTTGATCAGATCTTTGCTTGCGGCCCAGAGATGATGCTAAAAGCAGTTCTAGATGTCTCTAAGGCTTCAGGAATCCCATGCCAACTATCACTTGAACGGTATATGAAGTGTGGTTACGGACTTTGTGGAAATTGTACCGTAGATCCACTAGGAATTAGGCTTTGCAAAGAAGGGCCAGTTGTAAAAGGGGAGGTGTGTGAACAGATCACAGAGTTTGGCAAATATCACAGAGACAGTGTTGGTAGAAAACATGAGTTTTAGATAACAATTTATTTATCTTGCTCAATCTTTATGCGTATCTTTCCTTGTGCGTACTCTTTTAGCAAAACCCTTATAACATCCGATAGAGATAACTCATTTCGTTTCGCCTGAGTCTCTGCAGATTTTTTTATTCTTTCAGAAACACGAACAGACAATGTTGTATCAGTAGATGTCATTTTAGAGGATTGGAATGTAATACAATGTATTACAAAGTACTCTGTTTGTAATACATTGTCACACAAGGATTTGTATTTGTATTACATTGTAATACAAGAATTTGTTCACTATTATTCATTTTACTTATGATTGATCAATTTTCGTCTTGGTTTGTGTTTTCAGTTCTGCAGATATCACCAGATACTCATTTGAGTGAGGCTTTGCATTTCTTTATATATGATACGGTTAAAATATTAGCTCTTTTGCTGATAATGACTCATTTAATGAGTTTAGTTAGATATTATTTGCCAGTATCCAAAATGCGATCTTTTCTTACTTCTAGGCGCTTCTTTGGTTTGGATTATTTCTTTGCATCACTTTTTGGAGCCATTACTCCTTTCTGCTCTTGTTCTTCTATTCCACTATTTGTTGGGTTTGTTCAGGCTAAGATCCCACTAGGGCTTACGTTCTCATTTCTTGCTACGTCTCCACTAGTTAATGAAATAGCTTTAGTACTATTTTTAAGCATATTTGGTTGGAAGATTACGATTCTATATGCAGTAGCAGGCATAGGTATTGGAATGGTTAGCGGAGCTGTTCTTGGTAAAATGGGATTAGAGAAAGAGATAAACATGGATATCTTTTTAGATGAAAAGAAACCATGCGCATGCTCATGTAAGTGTGGTAAAAAACAATCAGTTATTAGATCTGCCTCCAAAGAGGCACGTTCCATAACTACTAAGGTTGCACCATTTGTAATTATTGGAGTAGCACTCGGTGCTGCTATCCATGGCTATGTTCCAGAAGGTTACTTTGAAGGTTTTCTTTCCAAAGAAAACATATTCTCGGTACCTATTGCAGTAATCATGGCTGTTCCTTTGTATGCAAATGCCAGTGGGGTTATACCTATAATAGAAGCTCTAATCGCAAAGGGTGTGGAACTTGGTACAGCACTCGCATTTATGATGGCGGTAGTTGGGCTATCTCTACCAGAAGCACTTATCTTGCGTAGAATAATGAGCTTTAAACTACTTGCTGCATTTTTTGGAACTGTAACAATAGGCATCATATTTATTGGATATGTGTTTAATATTCTTTTGTAGGTCTTTAGTGACAAAAACTCTCAATTAGATGCTTTGCAAGTTCGCAATGAACTCTTACACTATAGCTCGTTAATTAGCAGATGTTTCTGCTACCGCTCTTTTATCTCCCCGTGGCCCCATCGTCTAGTGGTTAGGACGCCAGGTTTTCATCCTGGTAACAGCGGTTCGATTCCGCTTGGGGCTACCACGAAGTACGTTTCGCTGCGCTTAACGACTTCATGGTAAACCACCAGCTCAATCTCATATATCGGAGTACTGAGTGCCATGTAGTTGTGCGAAGCACATACTGCAAGGCAAAAAAAGTACTACGCCTTCTCTTGTATACAAATTATTTACAATCCATGCTTATGGACTATGTACATAGTTTATGTTCTTCAGAGCCAGAAAGATCAACATTTATATGTTGGTTATACTTCTAATTTAAGGAATAGGATTGCTACTCATAATAAAGGAAGTGTTAAATCAACAAAAAATAGGAGGCCATTTGTATTAATCTTTGCAGAAGCATATATCTCTCAAAAAGATGCATTGCGCAGAGAAAAATATCTTAAAACCACCTTAGGAAAACGTGCTTTGAAGCATATGCTTCGTGAGACTTTTAAAAATTAATTGGCACGCCAATAAGCTATTTCTTTATAAATATAAAATATCCAGAGGTCTGAGTTTCCGAAACCCTTCTTATTTGAGGAGTGAAAATATCAATCATCCTCATTAAATACTTAAATGGAGCGAAATTATGTAGTGGCAAAAACCTTAACAGTGACTCAAATATCCCACGTACAGGGCATATTTCTATTGAGTCACAGTCACGGAACAGATATGCAATGCCGTCCTTGGAGTATCGGAAGTAATCTTTGTAGTCATCTTTGTGTGAATGGTATCTGTATATAAACGGAACATAAATCAGACCCATTCCTCCATCCTTTAATACTCTTACCATTTCTCCCGTTGCTTTTTTTGGATCGTAAACATGTTCTAAAATTGCAATACAGAAGATGGAATCTATTGAGCCATCTTGAAAGCTTAGGTTATGAATATCCTCTACGAAATCTGGAGAATACTTGTCTGTGTAATCAGTTACTTTGTATTTAACGTTTGGATTAGAAAGATATTTAGAGAATTCTTTCTTATTCTTTTCGTTTATTTTGTTCCCTCGTGATCCATCAATCCTTATTCCACCGCCTATATCTACTATTAATCCTCCATTCTCAAATATTTCTTTTATTCGATCAATAAAGAATTTATCCCAAAAGGGGAGTTTAAGTTTTTTTAAAAATCCAGATCTGGAATCCTTATAAATATTCGCTTTCTTAAATTGATAATCTACTGTGTCTACAGGCATATAGAAATTGTACCCTCAATATTTTTGTTTGTCTTAACTCAAATCAAATTTTAACTACCATGTATACTTTTGCTGTGCCATATTTCTACATTGCTCGATGCGCAGATGATTCACTCTACTCGGGTGCTTGTAATGATTTAGAAGAGCGTGAGAACAAGCATAACTCAGGCAAAGGGGCTAAATACACTCGTGCAAGGCTGCCTATCAAATTTGTTTATAGCGAAGAGTTTCCAACACTTTCTGAAGCTTTAAAACGAGAGGCACAGGTTAAAAAGCTAAAAAGAGTAGATAAGGAAAAGCTTTTAGATGGAAAGCATTCAAGCTAAGCAACAAATCCGAAATAAGATAGTACTAGACCCATAGATACTACGAACATCCCAATTGTTGGCATTTGGCTCTTTTTAATTCTTGATTGTTGCAAGATAACATTTGGTGCTGTAAGTAGTAGGAATCCTTTAACTAGCGCCATCCAACCGAGTATTGTAACAATTACTCTCCAGTCTGCTACCCATAGATTATGGAATGTTGCGATAGTGAATCCTACAGCCAATGAAGATGCCCCTCCTAAAAATATTAGCGTTGTATTTTTCTCCATGTCATCTAAGAGTCTTTTGTATTGTTTTGCATTTAGTAGCATTCCTACTCCTATTACTGTGTATAAAAGTCCGAATAATTGAGCTAGATATATAGATAAATTCATTTGAAAAGGGGGAAGTAGGGATATTTGGATCATACGCCTTCTTTAAGAAAAGGGGGTATTGTGATATAATATATAGCAGAAATGTCAAAACATACTTCATCACTCTGTCATGGCCTAACAATTGTTTCTGGAATCTTTTTACTGATGTATTCATCAGTAGAAAACGTAACTGCTTCACTTTCAGAAATTGTATCTAGTAGATCTTTAATCCCCGCTACAGAGGAAATATTGCATTCATCTTCATATATACCTGCATCTGCAGAAGGAATTGGCCTAGAGATTGTAGTTGGTGCATTACTAGTAGTATTGGGTCTACTTTTTCATGCATTCTTTATGCTTAGAAAAGAGTCTGCTTACTTATCTAGTTTAGATACAAATAAGCCACGTAAGATACAAATAATGTGGATGGAGATTTGGAAACGATAAATTTGTTTATATAAAAACCCGCCAGTTTAGGCGGGTTTATTTTTTAGTTGAGGATAGCTGCTCATCCGCAGCCACATCCGCAATCTTCGTCACCAAAGAACATAGGAAAAGGAGAAGGGATATAAAAGGATACTTATATTATAATGGAATATGGATTACAAAAAAGCCCCAATGCTAATTCTTTTAACTTTAGCAATGGGGACTTTTTAAATTTTTGCCTTATGAGCGTTGTGCCTGGAAGCACTCTCGGCAGAGAACTGGCTTGTCTCCACTTGGTTTAAATGGGACTTGGCAATCTGCATTGCATTCGGCGCATACTGCGTCGTGCATTTCTCGGTTCATACGTTGTCCTTTTCGTGCCTGACGGCAGTCTTTACAACGTTGAGGTGCACTCAGATCCTTCTGAGCGTAGAATTCTTGTTCACCTTCTGTGAAAGTGAATGATGAGCCGCAATCGCGACAGGTGATCTCCTGATCAGCCATGATGGTATATGAGAAGGAAAATAAATGGTACATTCCTTCTCGAGTCCTGTTTTCAGTACATTTCGAAGGATGTTGGCGATATCCTCTGCTATTTTGAGGCCTCAGTCAACGAATTTCCCTTTCAATTAGTGGGTTTTATTTAAGAATTTCAAAGTTTAGGACAGATATTCCTCCGTCTTCTGTCCTCTTAACAATTGCATTTGCTACTAGCTCTATGTGACCGTCCTCATATGTAACAGTTACTTTACTATTTTCCCATTCAATATTAGTAACATAAAATGTTCCTCCTAAAACTTCTTTTTCTGGTGATAGGTCAGAAATCATATTTTTTATATATATTTCTGCTGCCTGTTTCTCTTTTTCGCTTAATGATTCATCTATATTATTTTCTATTAATATTGGTACTCGTATCTCTTGATCACCTATTGCTGAATCAGATGGATTTGCTTTCTTGATCACCAATGTTCCCGATCCTACGTATGGGATATTTAATTCAAAGTTTGCTTTGAATGGTACAAATTCTTCTGTCATCCATTCGTCCTGAGTTTCTGCATAGTGTTCTTTAATTATGTTTCCTCTGTCGTCTTCTACATGTACAGGAAAAGATGCTTCAAAGAACCATGTTCCTTTTGCTTCCCCTAAAATAGATATTCTTTGCCCAACAGATTCGTTTGGTCTTGGCGTATCTAGATGAATATCTTCTGTTTTTATTGGCTGTATACTTGGATAAGTACCACATGCTGAAAGAAGAAATAAAAAAGATATAGATAGAGCAATTGAATATTTATTAGCTTTGTAATTCATAATTTATTAAGGATGATTTGGTAAATTATTCCAGCCTGTATTTTCTGGTTTCATCATCAAATACTAGATTGTGCATGGAGTCAGATTCTAATAGTTCTATCACCTTAATAGCTAGTTCTTCTGGTGATTTCATTGTCTTAATCTTATTTTCCAATTCTTCTGGTGGAACATCTTGTCTTGCTAGCTTGGTATCTATTGATCCGGGGTTAATTGTTTTTACAGAATAATTTGGGAATGTTTTAGCAATTATAGAACCTAAATCCATTAGGGCATTTTTGCTAATGGCATATAGGGCAGGGTCCATTGATAAGTTAAAACCATGCCTAGAAGAAATTTGTACAATAGTAGCGTTCTTACTCAGTTTGCTTCTAGCCAGTGTAAATACTAGCCACGCACCTTTTAAATTAACATCCATAATACTGTCGTATTCCTGTTCGGAATTTTCTGTAATGTTGCCTCTGTGTAGTACTCCTGCATTGTTTATTACAATATCTATTGGTTTATCAATCTTATCTAGCGCATAAGCTATCTGTTTACTATCTGTAATATCTGCAGGTATAGATTCCCATCCTTCTATATTTTCTGTTAACGGTTCTAGATCGAAAGAGGTAACAGCTGCACCATTCTTAATTAGTTCTTTTGCAATCGCTTTACCAATTCCTGTGCTTGCGCCTGTAATTAGTACGTGTGATTTGCTTAATTTCATGATTAGTAGTCTACAGCATTTTAAAGATGTAAAATACTTCTGATGGATACATTTATTTATAATTTTCTTTTACTTTTTTGCATCGTCTTAACCTTGTTTCTTGTTGTGACATTTTTGTCGCACATATTTATTCCTGTTCCATTTATTCCTACTCCAAAAAAAGTCATTAAACAGATTCTTAAATTCTCTGATATAAAAGAATCAGAGACAATTTATGATCTAGGGGCAGGGGACGGAAGAATGCTAATTGCTGCTAAAAAGTTGTATCCAACAATTAATGCGATTGGTGTTGAATTTATGTCTACAGTTTGGCTACTTGGTAGAATTAGAATTTGGTTCTCTAAAGAAAACATAAATTGGGTTTTGGGTAATGCATTAAAAAAAGATGTATCTGATGCTGATTGTATATTTGTATACCTGCTTCCTGATCTAATGGCTAAGCTAGAAACAAAGTTTGATGCAGAGCTAAAATCTGGCACGAGGGTTGTATCTTATGCTTTTATTTTCCCAAATAAGGAGCCAGTAAAAGAAGAGGATATCGCATGGCTTTCTGGTAACAGAAAATTGCGTATGTATGTTTGGTAAATTGGATCAATTGTTTACTCGTTTTATCCATATCCACATTACTAAAAATACATAGTAGACTAGTATTATTAATGGGCTCATAAATGGAATATTAATAGTGCTAAACGGAATACTTGCGAGAGTTTTTGCAACTAAAATTATCCATTCCAAGCATCCAAATCCTATGTAGGCAAACAGTTGACCGCCAAAGAACCAAATTGAACTAAGTATTGTTCCTACAAATCCAAATATCATAGCCAGTGGTATAAATGGAGCGACTAAAAGGTTTGCTAGTGGCGCGCTAATAGACAATCGCCCGAATAATAGGATTAGCAATGGTACAGCGCTTATTTGAGCAGAAATAGTCATTTGTAATGCCTCTCGAATTCCAAGTACAGATGGGATTTTAATGAACCATTTTTCTATAAGCGGTGATAACTCAGTAAGTCCAATTACTGCTAAAAATGAAAGCTGAAAACCTGCGTCGTACCATAGTGATTTTGGATTCCAAAGAACCATTGCAAAAAGTGTCCACAGGATGGTTATCCTCACATTTGATTGTCTGCCGGTTTGTAATGCCAATAAACCCAGAATCCCCATTATAGAAGCACGCACAACTGCAGCACTTGCTCCAACAAACAGTGTGAACAATGCAATTGCAATTATTGATGGTAGAAACCTATGTCGAAGCGGCAACCAAAATAGCAATCCACTAATTACAGTAATAACTATCGTAATGTTGTAACCAGATATTGCGATAATGTGTGTGAGCCCTGTTGCGTTAAAATCTTCCATTAAATGCGCTGGTATACCGCGTCTAGATCCCGTAAGTAGCCCTGCCATAAATGATGCATGTGGTTCTGGATAAATACGATTTATCTGTGATTCAAACCTATTTTTAATATTAAACAGAGTTCCCATCACTGACCATTTTGTTTTTTCTTCTATATCAATACTTGTTCTATATATAACTGCAGTTATCCCAAATCTACTTAAGTATTTGTCATATTTAAATCCTTCTATCTCTCCTGGTTTTTCTAGCTTTCCATATGCCCTTACCTTGTCTCCATAATGATACTCTGGATATCCATTATGATCTGTCGCCAATATTAATCCCTCTACATTAGATATTATTTCTCCTGATGAGGTTTTAATCTGCTCGACTCTTATTGTGTATTTGGTTTGCATTGGTCTTTTGTCTGGCTCTTTATCTATTTCCCCATACACAGTTATTTTCTGTTCATTTGCATAAGTATCTATATTAATTCCAGAAGGAACATATTCACTTCTATGAACATTCACTATCGCGACTGAGCATCCGACAGTAGCAAATAATATTAGTGCTCCAGCTTTTTTATATATAAAAAAGGATAGAACGGACACCAGTATCCAAATGAAAATTAGTACCCATAGCATTTGATGAAGTGATTCCCACTGCAGAAAAAATGAATAAAGAATAAAGCTCGTTAAAAATGTGATAACACATCTGTATTTATGCATATAACTATTCTCTTACGAATCATCTTTCATTTTAATAGTTATATATATCGTTCAAGTGTGTATTCATGATATTGCCTTTAAATAAGCCAAAAAAGGCGTTCCAGATTGCCACGGAACATTTATTAATTCTTCCAAATCTTTCCCAATTCTATCCATTCTTCTGTAGATATAGTATCTGGCCTTCTATCTAAATCTATTCCTGCCTTAGCAAGGTACTCAGTTGCGTTTGGTTGCTTGCCCAGACCATTACTTATTTTTTTTCTTTTTTGAGAGAATGCAATCTTTGTAAGTCGGAATATATTTTCTATTGTCTCGTTATCTACTAGTGGTTTATCAAAACAATCTATATGCAATACGCTCGACTTTACCTTTGGCGGAGGAATAAAAGATTTTGGTGCTACATGTGTAACAATCCTAGGGGTTCCAAATAGGTTTACCAAAATTGTAAGTATGCCTGCATTCTTTTTGTTACAGATTTTTTCTGCAACCTCTCTTTGTATTAGCAACGTCATGCTTTTTGGATACACTTCTGATTCTAAAAATGCATGGTGCAGCAAAGGGGAAGTAATGTGATAGGGGATGTTGGCTACTATTTTGTATGGCTCTTTTGGTAGATCAACATTCAACGCATTGCCCTGTATTACGTTTAGATTGGGATTATTTCCTGTATAGATCTTTAGCAATCGAATAAATCGTGCATCCAATTCTATTGCTGTTACATTTTTTGCAAGTTCAAGTAGTTCTTTAGTCAGTACTCCAACCCCTGGGCCTATTTCTACCACTGTATCTTCTTTGCTTACATTGGCTGCTTCTAATATTTCACTCAATACCTTTTCATCAGACAAAAAGTGTTGTCCTAAATCGGTATTTAGTTTGATGCCATTTGTATGTAAGAATTCTTGCAGGGTGTTCATGTATTTAAATTGTAACACGAGGTATTGACTTAATATAAAAAGAAAGTAACGTACGCGGCAGATGCATCTACAACAGTTTAGCTTTGGCAACTTTTGGTTCTCATTTTATGGGGGTCAGGTGCCTTTGCGAATGAAGTAGTACATTCTAAAAAGCAAATATGCACCTCCCCCAGACAGAGAGGTGTTTTTTATTATTATTCCAACTAATATTATGTCTATAAAACAAGCAGAAGATCTTCAGGTTTCTACCTCTGATCAAGAGGGATCATCAATAAATGTATCTGACTTAGAGCAAGTAGATGGCATGTCTAGTTCAGAAAGACTAAGACTTCATCTTTTATTCTCGTATGATAATGATGTATCTATCCCATCTACTTTACTGGTTTCAAATCAATCAGAAGTATTTTCTTCTGAGTTAGAATGTGTTTCTAGAGTCAACTCATTGAGTTCAGTCCAAAGAGCTCGTGCTATTGTCCAGTTAAATGGATTAACTGTGCATCTAGAAGGGCATATTTGATCTATTAATTGACAATTATTATCACCTCTTTAGACTGCTGTTTAGATATGATTCTATTAATTCCAAACACGTCTTTTGTCCCCGTACCGCCAATGGCGAGGGACGGTGTCGTGCAATAGAATCAAAAAAAATGCAACACCCTCCCTCACGCAGTGGAGGTGTTTTGTATTTTTAATCTTCTTTTTCCATGGAACAATCAAGCCAGATACATCAATTAGATAAAAGCGAATCAATCCCAATTTCATTTGATACAGGTCCAGTGCATGAATTTAGATGCACTATTGCGGGCCTGCTTAAGCAGCGTGGTGGAAGCCTCCATCTAAATAGAATTTGTGCAGATCGAAATGTTTCATCTGGGGATGAGCTTTTAGATTTATTTGAGCAAATGTCTAAGCGACCTAGGAACAAGCTTCTTAACTTATTGCAGAATACAATTCACTCTGCTCGAACTAGTTAAACTACGCTACAATTTGGTGGTGAAAGTTTTTCTAAAAATCTTTAGAGGTAAGTTTTTGTTTGTAGGAGTAGTAATGCTTTCTCTGGTTATTGGTTTTTTAGTAACAAGTGGAGGTGTTGGTGGGATGGATGATCCACCTAGGTATCGTTTTAGCAGGTGGGTTCTTTATAGGTTCCATCTTATTGGTGATCGTCCTGGATTACTTCAGCATCAAAAGTGGTATGGATCTATATGGGATTTTATCCTTGGGATAAATACAGAATTTATATTTCCGTTTCTCAATGATCCATATTGGGTGCGTATTGCGCTTACTGTAGCTCTATTTCCTATCACTCTATATATAACATATCGATTGCTTAGGCGCGCAGAAGTCCCTGCTCCTACAGCCTTTTTATCTATTGCATTGTTATTTAGTTCTATCCGCTTTGGTGGGCATGCTCTGTTTACAAAAGATTTTCCTCCCGCATGTGCTTTTTTAATTGCGACTCTGTATCTTTGGGTATCATTTAAGGATTCCCAAAAAGAAGATAAGAATTTTCATTTTTCTTTGCGTACTATTCTAGCTGTTACATTTGTTTGCTTACTTCCATATTTAATTCGCCCCCCTGTTGCCTTGCATGTGGCAATGTTTTTTGGAGTTCTGTTGCTATTTTCTATATTTCAAAAGAAATGGTCTCTTAGATATAGGTTTTTCTTAATAGCTACCCCTTTGCTTTTTAGTATTTTACTAATATATATTTTTACGCCAGAAATGTGGAAGTATGAATTTTTTGATATAAACGGATGGCTACATCAATATCAAATGTTTTCTGAGTTCCATGTTAATTTAATAGAGAGATTTTATGGAAGGATATATACTACTACTAATCTTCCTTGGTGGTATGCGTTTAGCTGGATGCCATTTTTAATGCATCCTATTGGGTTTGTATTGTCTTGTATTGGCATAGTATTTTTTATATTTGATAAAAATAAGATTTCTTCGATCGTTATCCCTATTTTTAATATAAATATTAATCTTTCATTTAGAAGATGGTTAATTTTTGTATTGCTTTCTTCTTGGTTGGCTATTCTTGTTTTTCATCCAAATTTATATGACGGGATAAGGCATGTTTTATTTATATTCCCTTTAATCCCTATTGTTGCAGGTATTGGTTTTATTGATGTGAATCATCGTATTCAAATAGTAATGGCTTGCAGTATTATTCTAATTTCATTTTTTTCGTATTTTAGATTTGGCGTATATTCCTATATGTATATTCCTTCATTTTATCCATGGAAGGTTACTGAACATTTTATGGGGGATGATAGACTTTTCTGTTACCAGAAAGCTGCTTCGTTTATTAATGAAAATATAGATTCAAATGCTGTAGTGTCTGTTAGACACGAACCTGAATTCAGAATTCAGCAGTATAGATATGGATCAAGTATTTTGTATAAAGATCAAAATAGAATTTCACTTAGGTTTAATGAAAGAGTTTCGCCTTCTGATAGCTTTTCTTTATCAGTAATAAGTAGCAGACATTACAGAGAAATGTCAGTAGCAAGAAAGCAAATTCTTTTAGGTGAGCAAACTTTGTTATGGGAAGACAAACTTCCGAGTGGTGAAACTGCTTGTATAGTAGTAAGGAGAGATAATTAATTTTTATATAGTTTTGTATAAAGGGATAGATTTAGTTTTTAATTTGCTAAATCTAATTATAAAAAGATCAACAATAGTATGAAGTCTATTAAAAAAACGAAATTCAGATTTTCCATTTAATCTCTTTCTGTGGTTTACGTGTATCTCTTTTACTTTGTATCCACGTGAGCTAAGTATATGTGGTAGGAACCTATGTGCTCTAGCATTTGAAATTTCTGCTACAGATTCTTTTTTAAAAGCGCGCATGCTCGCATTCATATCATGAAAATGTGTACCAAAAAGTATGTTTGCTAGCATATTTCCAATCTTGGATGAGATTCGCTTACTAAATGGATCTTTTCTTTTCGACCTCCAACCAATTACTACGTCACATTCATCCATTGCTTTTAGTAGGCTTGGAATGTCTTCTGGATTGTCTTGTAGGTCGCAATCTATAGTCATTATTATTTCTCCTTTAGCTTCACTAAATCCAATCGCAGTTGTTCCTACTCTTTTAGAATTTTTATTCATTACAAATGCTCTAATTCTAGAATCTTTACTCATCTCTTCTTTAACAATATCTCTAGTTGAATCTGTGCTGACATCATCAATAATAATTAGTTCACCATCAATATTATTTGCATCAAATACACGTAATACAGAGAGTATATGCTCTGAAATATTTTTTTCTTCGTTAAATGAAGGTGAAATAATAGAAATCATTGAACATATTTTAGCACTAAATTAGTTGGCAATATCTGTGTGTCTTTTTATTACAATGTATAATTGTTTCATGCGCTTAAATCACTTAATCCTAACTATCGGCTTTCTGGTTGTATCTCCTATTGCTTATGCAATTTCTTACGATACGCAATCTCTTAATTATTCTGATCGTTCACAGTTTTCTGCAGAGGAGGCTACTGCAATAAGTGTTCTTTCTAATGCAGAGGTGTTGTTTGGTAATCCAGATGGAACGTTTAATGTTAGATCAAGCCTGAATAGAGCTGAATTTATAACAATTGCTATGAGGCTGATGGAAGATAGTGATATTCAATTTGATCTGGAGTGTTTTCCAGATGTGCGTCCTTTTATTTGGTATGCCGCATCTGTTTGTGAGGCAAAGGCACTTGGTATTGTGAGTGGAAACAAGGATCTAGAATTACCCCCAGAGGGCTGGTTATTTGAGCCATCCCGTTCTGTACAGTACGAAGAGGCATTAAAAGTACTAACTAATATTTACGGGCTTTCCTCTGGTGCAGAAGAAGATTCATCTACAAATTGGTATGATGAATATGTAAGGCTTTCTGAAGATTTTGATATTGATTTAAAAGATGCCAAGCCAGGTGATAGCCTTACAAGAGGGCAAATGGCTAGGCTGACTGCGAACTATTTTGCAAGCTCCAGAGGAGAGCTAAATCTTTTACGAGGCATAGAAACGCAGTCCAGTAGTTCATCATCTGTATCTTCTGTAAATTCTTCAATCCAGTCTTCTAGCTCTTCTGTATCTAGTAGCTCTGTTTCTGTTACTTATGACACCCATGAATCTACAGATATAACACGTAATTTTGTTCTATTGGGAGAGGTGTCTTCTATCCTTGGTTCTGTTTCTATCTTTAGTAATGCAGAGCCAATAAATGTAGATAGAATTTCTATAATATTGAGCAATTCTGTGAATTCAATAGATAGTTTATTAGTCTATGATGAAAATAGTGTGTTCATTGGTAGGGCAACATTAGATTATTCAATTTCTGGTGGCAAAACGTATGTTTTATCAATTAGAACTAATCCAATTAATCTCTCTAAAAGAGAGAGCTTTTCCATATACGTTCGCGGTCGGGCTAAATCATATGATTCAGGTGGTGTAAGTGGTGAAATCTTTAGTGTTAGTTCCGTTAAGGTAGAAGGGGATGGTGAGTGGAGTAACAATCCTTACTCAGAAACTTTGACGGATTCTTTCCCAGAATTTCAAACATCTAGATCTGTGATTTTATTTGCAGCTAATGCAGACGATCAAAATGGGTTTTTAATTAGTGGGTCATCCCAAAATATTGGCTCATTCACTTTAGGTGGTCGTATTACAGATGGTAATGCAGATATAGATATTTCTAAGCTAACTTTTCAGATTGAATCTGCTGGAGGTGTATCTATTTCTAATGTTCAATTGGGTGCAGATGGCACTAATGATCGCCTTGATTGTTCTATAGCATCCACAGAGGTTATATGTGATGGAATTTCTTCTGCTCTAGGCTCCTTAGAAGATTCAGATCGCGAAATAACTCTTTATGGGGACGTATCTGTTCCTCAAACTATCGGTAATAAATCTTTACGACTTACTTTAAATCAAACAGGGAGTATTGGTTCACCTGGTTCTGTAATTTGGACAGACGGAACAACTACATTTGATTGGGTATCTTTACCAAATCCTGTAGCTAGAGGAACTTATTTCACTCAATAAATACTAGGCTTTGAATAATTCATTGAGTTTACTTTTATTAAGTGTCAAAGGTCGAATGTCTAACGTCAAAAGACTTGTGACCTTTGACCTTTAGACCTTCAACTGATTTAAACTCTTTCTATTGGGGCAATGCTTAATGCTAATGTTTTTGATTCGCCCGAATCAAATTGTATTTCTGCGATATCTCCTCTTATAGATTTAATTATTCCTAGTCCAAATGATGGATGTCTAATGCGCATTCCAGCAGCAAGCTCTGCTTCACTATCTTGGTTTATATCATCATCAAAATCCATATCTTGATTAAACTCTGCATCAATATGTGCCTTTTGACGGAATGGCTCTATGTCTTTTCCTTGTTTTGCTTTTTTAAATCCACTATCACTTGCCCAAGCAAAAGCACTTAATACATTATCACTTCTACGTTCGATCAAAGAATCTGGTATGTCATAAATGAATCTGCTTGGTTCATTACTTTGTGTTTGCCCCCATAGCATTCGTGTTCTTGCATACAGCATATGTAATTCCATTTTTCCACGAGTCATACCCACATACATTAGCCTCCTTTCTTCTTCTAATTGTTCTTTATTTAGCATGCAATTGCTGTGCGGAAATATGCCCTCTTCGCATCCTGCAATAATTACATGATTAAACTCTAGTCCTTTGCACAAATGGAGTGTCATAAGTGTTAATGCATCATCTAATCCCTCATTTAATGAATCTACTTCTGATATGAGTGAAACTTCTTCTAAAAAGCTAGTTAATGAGATAAGTGGGTCTAATCCATTGTACTTCTGCATTACAGAAAGCAACTCTTGAACATTTCTCCATCGCTCTTCTCCTTCTTCTGTTTCGTCCCGTAACCAACTCTCCATTCCGATTTTTTCTAGTAGTGAATTTGCTAGTTCTAACACAGTAACTTTTTCAGATTGTATCTTTAGTTTATCTAGTATTTCTATAAACGAGGATAGTCGTTCTTTTGTAGGTTGATTTATTGATTGTATCTCTTCTACGTCATGCAATGTTTTCCATAATGATATTTTATTTATACTTGAGTATTCCTGCAATTTACCAATTGTTGTGAGGCCTATCTTTCTAGCAGGTACATTTATAATTCTTAACAACGAAAGAGCATCGTTTGGATTAAGCAATACTTGCAAGTAGGCGAGCACATCTTTTACTTCTCTTCTAGCGTAGAACTTTACTCCTCCTACAATTCGATAGGGGATACCTGAGCGTAAACATGCCTCTTCGAACAATCTGGATTGTGCGTTTGTTCTATATAGGATTACTTGATTTTTAAAATGTCCGTGTTTCCTGTGGAATTCTTGAACCGCTTTTATGGCCTCAGAGGCTTCTTTCTTCTCGTTTTCTACCTCATTAAGAATTGGTAAAGCTCCTTCCTTTTTTTCTGACCACATACTTTTTTTTGGTCTGTCTGGATTTACAGATATTACTGCATCTGCAGCATCTAAGATTAACTGATGTGATCGATAATTTTGTTCCAATGTAATTTTTAATGCATCTGGATATTCTTTTTCAAACTCCATTATGTTGCGTATGTCTGCACCACGAAATGAATATATTGATTGATCTGGGTCTCCAATTACACATAGGTTTCTATACTTTTGTGCAAGGAGTGAAATAAATAGATATTGTGAATGATTTGTATCTTGATACTCGTCTACGTGGATGTACCTCCATGTTTCTTGATATTTATTTAATACATTTGGACATTCATTAAATAATCGAACTGTTTCTAGTATCAAATCATCAAAATCTAGTGCATTTGATTGTTTTAATGCATGTTGGTATTTCTTGTAAACAGCTACCACTTGTTTCATATGACTGTCGGATGCTTGGGACTCTGCCTCTGTAGGTAACAGTGCTTCTGATTTGAATCTGCTTATATAACTTAATACTGCACGTGGTTTTAATTCTTTATCGTCTATGTGCATTTCTTTTAATATTTCTTTAACCAGTTTTCTTTGGTCCTCTGTATCGTAAATAACAAAATGAGAATCCATTCCTATGTGTTCTATTTCTCTCCTTAATATTCTGGCGCATATGGAGTGGAATGTTCCTGATGTTGGCATTTTCCCACTGCCGAATGAAAAAGGATTAACATTTTTTTCCTCTTCAATTTCTAATAGATTTCCAATTCGTTCCTTCATCTCTTTTGCTGCTTTGTTTGTAAAAGTAACAGCAAGTATTTGCCATGGCTTAACACCTTGTTCCATTAAATAGGCGATCCTATGTGTTAGGGCACGAGTCTTGCCACTTCCTGCTCCTGCAATTATTAAAGATGGACCTTGTGTTTGTGTAACTACTTTTCTTTGTTCGTCGTTTACACCGTTGAGTAATGCAGATTCTGTGACAGGCATGTGCGTAATTATACTTTCTTTTTATTTATTTTTGTAAATCTTCCTTAGAAATTTTTGCTTTTGGTTCTACTAGGTTCAGTAGCTGCTGTGTTACCTTTTCAGGATTTGCAACCAGCTCTTTTGTGTCAGCAGTATTCAAATTAAGGTGTCGCATCTTTGTCTTTTTTGCCATGGCTTCTGCTAGTAACTTGGGGTCCATATTCTTTTCTGCTCTGTCTAATGTTTCTAGGCCATGAAGTATTAGTCCAAGCTCATGTGCGTTACGTGCAGAGATGTGATAATTAAATGCTGCAACTAGGTCAACAATATTTTCCCTCTCCTGTGGGTCCATAGCTTCTGCAAATTCATAGTTTTCTATCTTTTTAAATAGAGCAAGTATTGAAGCAATTGATTCTGGCTCTACTACAAAGAATGTGAAACCTTCTTCGTAGAAATATTTTTTCTTTAACTCACCTATTGCAACAGTTGGTACAACTAAGAAGATAGAAGTGTAGATCTTTTTGTTTCCTTTAACCTTTGCTGCTGTTTTTTTAACTTGATCATTAATATATATTTGAAGGTTTTTAGCCTCTGATACCTTTGCATCAAATACAACGTATTGATCCAAAAAATCTATCATAAAGTCTGGCTTAAGAGAGCCATGAAAACCTTCTGGCAAATTATTGTTATCGTATGAGCTAAAAGCAAACTGTGGTTGATTGCATAGGTCTGTTAGATGAGACACAACTTTGATCTCATGCTCAGCCCACATCCTGTCTCTTTCTTCACTTTCTTTCTTTAGCCGATCTTCGTCTTCTTTTATTACTCTTGCTCTTTCTTGAGCCAAGCTGTTCCTTGCGGATTCCAACTCATTTATTTTTCTCTCTTGGTCTTTTTCTTTCCTCTCTAGTTCGGCTTCGTATTTATTAATCGTTTTCTGGAGAGTTTCCTTATCTTTTATAAGAGCTCCATTTTCACTCTTTAAATGGATATAACTTTCCTTTAACTCAGTTGCTTTGCCTTTTATCTCATCCTTTTCAGACTTTTCTGATGCAAGCTGTTGGCTAATCTCACCATTCTTTGCAGTTATTTGTTCTAATTGCGCTTTAGTGGAAGCTAGATTTTGTATATCTGCTGAATTTATATTCTTTTTAGAGAATATCTGCCTAAAGGCTTGAAAGAGTGTGACTGCAAGTATTGATCCCAGTAGTACATATATAGGTGTCATGTGGCACATGATATCACAGGGTGAACGTGTGTCCACTCCTTAATTCTTTTATGATCATATTACCCATTATCTCCCCCTTTTTCTTGCGAATTTACTGCAGTGTTCATAGAATGACCGCACGTAACGAACCGGTGGCTAAAGCTGCCGTCCTCGTTGCTGCGAGGCTTTTGCCCCGCCCGGCTAGATTACTTCACCCCTTTGTTTATGGTCATGAAGAAAACTTCTAAGAAACGCTTAATTACTAAGCATCGTATGCATGATAAGGATACTGGTTCCCCACATGTACAAGTTGCTATTCTAACTAAAGAGATTGATTTGCTTACCAAGCATTTAAAAGAGCATGCAAAGGATTTCTCTGCTAGAAAAGGACTTCTTTCTAAAGTTGCAAAAAGAAGAACTCTCCTAAATTACTTAAAGATGAATTTACCTGTTGAATATCAGAAGGTACTTGAATCTAATAATTTGAAGAGATAGCTAAAAATAAGGTACAATTCTTGTTGTGTCTAAGTTAAACAACTTTCGGGAATTGTGTTCGCTTTTTTCGAGTGTAAAAACAGATGAAGAAGCTCGTTTGTTACTGCTGGATATTCTTACTCCACAGGAGCAGGAGAGCTTGTCTGAGAGGTGGCAACTTATTAAGTTGCTCCACTCGGGAATGTCTCAAAGAGACATAGCTACCAAGCTTGGTATAAGCATAAGCAAGGTTACACGTGGCTCTAGGCAGCTAAAATATGGGAGTGGTGGTTTTAAAAAGTTTCTTTAATAAATATAAATAAAATATAAGGATTTGTTTGGATTTGTTGTTACATGTGTGTAATGATGTATCGGTACATGAATACTTTTACTCAACATCATATAGGGCCATTATCAAGTAGTGACTGCCTACACGTTTGTTCGGACGATGGTATGCCAATGCGTTTATATATTAAATGTGATGATAGCGAATCAGTAAAACCATTCTTTATAGAAACAACAGCTTTGACCTCTATGGATAATTTGATTGAGAGGATGGGGGTATCAGATGAAACTCGTATTCTTATAATGGAATGCATTGAGGATGATGGAATAAGACCAAAGAAGAAAATATTGGGTATTAGTGAGGGTATTATTGATGGTATTTTTACGGTTATTGTTGAACATGCGAATTTGGGGCCAAGAAACCCAGATTATTATGCTCAATGTGAATAATATAGTTTTATATTAAATTTAATTGAATCATGTATTTGCGTGCATTTTATTTGCGTAGGGGTATACTTTTCGCAGTTCTTTTCCTCCACAGTTTCTTACACCCTTACATCTGGGTTTACGTTCCTCCTCACACTAATTTTGTGAGCAGAGATGTGAATCCATTCAAGTAAGGTATTGAAATCATTGGAGGAAGAATTTTATTAATTTCTTTCCTTATTTTTTATGTCAAATGAAAAAGCGTTCTCTCCTGAAAAGGAGTACACGCTAGAACTAGGCGACCAGTCACTAAAAGTTAAGACTGGAATGCTCGCCAATCAAACCAGTGCAACAGTGCTTTGCCAAATGGGTGATACTGTTTCTATGAGTAATGTCACATTGAGTGGCAGAGCTCGTGATGGTGTTACATTTTTACCACTTCAAGTGGTGTATCAAGAAAAGTATTACGCCGGTGGTAGAATCGGTGGTGGCCGTTATAGAAAAAGAGAAGGTCGACCAGCAGATGATTACGTTCTTATGGGACGTATTATAGATCGTGGCCTAAGACCAACATTCCCAAAGCATTTTCACAATGACATTCAGGTCTTTTGTACTGTGCTTTCTTATGACTCAGTAAATTGTCATGATGTTACATCCGCAAATGCAGCTAACTTAGCTATCGCACTTTCTACTGCACCATCCGAGGGAGCACTTGGCTCTGTTCGTGTTGGAATGGTAGACGGAGAGTTAGTACTTAATCCTTCTGTAGAAGTTAGAAAGAGTAGTTCACTTGATTTGTTTGTTACATCTTCTGGAAACAGAATTGTAATGATAGATGCTGCCGCAAATGAATTGTCTGAAGCAGATATGCTTAGAGCAATTGAATTTGGTAAGAAGTGGGCACAGAAGATCTCTGTATTCATTGGGGATATACAAAAAGAATTAGGTAAAGAAAAACTAGTGGTAGAAGTAGCTGCAACAGAAAACAAAGAAGCTATGGAGTTTTTATCTAAAGACTCTCTACCAATTATTCAAAAGGCAATCAAAGAGCCAGTTGATAAACTAAGTAGAAGAAAGATATTTACAGACTTAATGGACTCCGCTGCAGAAAAATTAGAAGAAAAATATGGATCTGCTGAGGGTAACGAAGAGTTAGAAGTTCTTTATAAAGAGGCTGGCAATCTAATGGATAAGATTGTTAAAAACGAAGTTCGTCGCTTAATTTTAGAAGAAGGTATTCGAATGGGTAGTCGTAAGATAGAAGAAATACGACCACTAGGAGCTATGGTAGATGTACTCCCAGACATTGTTCACGGAAGTGCACTATTCCAAAGAGGAGAAACACAAGGATTAACTACATGTACTTTGGGTTCACCAGGAGACAAGCAGTTAGTAGAAGGAATGGAAGGCGAAAAAGAATTGCACTACATGCATCACTACAACTTCCCACCTTTCTCTGTTGGTGAAACTAGTAACAGACTATTTGTCGGTAATCGTGAAATTGGTCACGGTAATTTGGCACAAAAAGCTTTGGAGCCAGTGTTACCTTCTGCAGAAGATTTCCCATACACCATTAGAACAGTTACAGAGATCCTAGAAAGTAATGGATCATCCTCTATGGCTGCTACTTGTGGTTCTACACTTGCACTTATGGCTGCCGGAGTACCTATCTCGTCTCCTGTATCTGGAATTGCTATGGGTCTAATGTCAGACGAAGAAAAAGGTAAGTACATTATTCTGTCTGATCTACAGGACGAAGAAGACTTTGGTGGAGATATGGACTTTAAAGTAACTGGTACCAAGACAGGTATTACAGCTATCCAAATGGATATTAAGATCAAAGGATTACCTGATTCAGTATTCGAAGAAGCTCTAGAGCGTGCACGTATTGGGCGTTTAGAAATTATGGATGCCATGCTTGCAGTTATCCCAGAGGTTAGAGGAAGCTTAAGTCCTAGAGCACCAAGAATTGAATCTATTCAAATCAATCCAGAGGATATTCGTTTGGTAATTGGTAAAGGAGGAGAAACAATCCAAAAGATTACAGGTGATCTAGGTGTAGAGATTGATATAGAAGATAGTGGACTAGTATTTGTAACTGCTCCAGATGGAGACTCAATGCAAAAAGCTAGTGAATGGATTCAAAAGATTGTTGCCAAGCCAGAAGTAGGAGTTGTATACGATTGTAATGTTGTTCGAATAATTGATGGCATTGGTGCAATTGTAGAATTCCTAGGTGGCAAAGATGCAATGATTCATATTTCTGAGCTCCAATGGAAACGTACAGAAAATGTAGAAGACATTGTAAAAGTAGGGGACCAAGTTAAAGCCAAATGTGTTGAATACAATGCATCAGATGGCAAGACTCGTTTATCTATAAAGCAAACTACTGAGCGTCCAGAAGGAATGCCAGAGCGTCCTTCTAGGCCACCTCATCGTAGTGGGCCACCAAGAAGATAATATATCAGTAAAGCAACATAACAGTTTAACAGTGTAGCAGTGCATATTGCTACACTGCTTTACTGATTCACTGTTACACTGATTTACAGTGTGTTTGCAATCCTCATTGCAACTTTCTCTTTAGCCTCCAATATATCTATAAATGCTTCTTTTTGATGATATGGAGAACTCTCTTGCCATTTTGGTGTAGTTTTTTCTACAACTCGGATTAGAGTTGCTAATTCTTCCATACTTATATCGTGTTCCTGCCACTGAATATTATTTCTACTTAGTGTGTCTAGTAATATATTTATTCTGTGTAGAGTTCTGTGAACTGCCTCATGTAGTAACTGTTCTCGTCTGGCATCCAATGTATAAAGATTATTATCTTCGTTATAAAAATCTGGTATTTCGTTAATCAGGCTTTGTGCTTGTTTGTATGCAATTACAAGTGTGTCCCAATCTTCCTCATCTAGTTTATTATGATTATTTGCTCTTTCAATTAGTCCATCGAAATCTTTTCTAATAATAAATAGTCCCTCTCTAATATTATGAAAGACATCTTCGAACGTAAGTCTGTGTACTTGATGTAGAGCAACTTCTTGTCTGTGTGCTACAAGCTTAGTAACAAATACTGCAAAAACAAACAGCGCACTTATGCTTTGTATGCTCGCAAGCGCTTTAGAAAATCCTCTGGGAGTTATGTCTCCATATCCCGTAGAAGTTGCAGTAATTATGCTGTAATAAAGACCATTAAAGAATCTAACCCAAGGGTTGTTTATACCAACCATTTCACTTGGTCCGTGATGTGCTATGTCTCCAATACTTGCGAAAGAGAAGTATCCAAAAGCAAACAATAGAACCAAGAATGTCCACAGCAAAAAGAGCTGTATATACGTGAGACTAGTTAGTTTTTCTAGACTCCTTACCAGCAATGATTGATGGGTTGTAGGTTTCATAGGAGAAACAATGTATTATTATAACATATTATACAATAAATGCATAGTATCTAAATACGCTCTATCCGCGTGATACACCCATTAATTGGTGTTTATTTAGCGATTTTCATCCTTTTTGATTGATTTCTCTGGTTTTGGTTCAGTTTTAGCTGGTTTGTTATCTTTTTTATCAATATTTGAGTCTTTTGGTTTTTCCTCTGCTTTATCACTATTTTGTTTCGGTGCACTGTCTGTTTTATAAAAACCTTCCCCAACAAATTGTATAGATGGTGGAGCTATTAATTTAACAACATTCATGCTCCCACACTTTGGGCATGGAGGAATTACTTTGTCCCCAAATGGGCGAGAGAATTCGAACACATGGCCGCAATCTTTACATGAAAAATCGAATGTAGGCACGGAAGAAGTATAGCAGTTAATTAAAAGCTATTAGCTATAAGCTTTGAGCTTTAAGTATTAAATTAATTTAATAAGTGATGGGTTATGAGTTATGCCTGCCAACCGAAGCCTTGGCGTAGGTTGGAGTTTTGAGTATAAGACTAAGTGTATTTCAAAAAGTAATGTGGATTTCGTCTTCCTCTCCCGGGGGGAGAGGGCTGGGGAGAGGGGATTTAATAGAAAAGTTATGGTTTTGAGGATTTTGTCGAAAGTCAAAGGTCGAAAGTCACAAGTCCTTCGACTAATTATCATTTGCGTATTTGCGCAAGTATGCAAATAGATATAGCCTGAAATATAATGAACTATTTTGTTTAATATAAAAAAAGAGTCTGGCACCAGCAGACTCTGTGTATTTGCTGTTTATGATTTTTAGGACACATCTGCAGAGCTTCTGGGCTAGCTCTTTATCCAGTTTTTAACTTTCACAGGTGAGCCCTAGGTAAGATACAAGTGCACTTAGAGGTCTCCGGCGTATTCATTGGCTGACTATTACGAACTTCATTAGCGCGATTAAGCGTTTCATGATGTTCCCTTTCTTGGTTAGGGTGCCAACTTACAAATAAACAACAGTATGGATATCCTATGCTCAAAACTAGATATGTCAATTAATGTAATCAAGCTTTATTAAGCCTTATGCTGCATGCCTAATAATTACTGAGCTACTGTTATCTTTTGCGAGTGTTGCATCTGTAGCGTCTTTTATCATGCCTCCTGGGATTCCAATTATCACATCACCAAGTAGGCGTAACAACTTACCATGTCTAAGTGAATTTATTGTGTCTCCTACAGCTGCACTAGTCGCACTAAAAGCATTTTCTCTACGCCCTACATTTACTTCACTTCTTGGTGCTAGTAATCCTCTAATTGCTTGGTCAACAGCTTCATACGTATTTGCTGCAATATCTACAACAGGACCCCCCAGATGTTTCTGTTCTTTGTAGATAGTGCCAATGGCTTCTAGTCGAGTAGTCATATTGAATTAATAGTATGATCTTTTTTACATATTTTTCAATAATGTATTGTCAAAAATACTTGCATAGATTTATTTACTCCTGTAAAAAGTCTCGGCCTCATTACGAAGGCTTTCGATCTTTCCTTTCATTTCGAAAAGCGACCCTACTTGATTTCCAACTATTGGTTACTTAAGGGGGGTCTTTTTCGTTATAGGCATTTTTTGTAATCTTTACGAAAATATAAAGAATTATTTCCTCTTCTTCGCTACAATCCTTTTTGTAATATGCTTCCTAAATCTTATGATCCGCCCTCCTTCGCCAACAGTCGTCGCTAAAGCTATGCCTGTCAAGAGGCTACGGAGGACGAGCAGGCTCTATCCACTGTAATAAATGTTACCTAAAGCTTATAATCCACAGGATACCGAAGATGACATCTATAAGATGTGGGAGGAAAATGGTGTGTTTAAAGCAGATTCAAATACAGATAAAGAACCATTTACCATATCTATGCCACCACCAAATGCTACGGGGCAGCTTCATTTGGGGCATGCGGTTATGTTGGCCTTAGAAGATATATTTATTCGTTACGCACGAATGCAGGGCAAAGAAGCACTATGGGTACCAGGTACAGACCATGCTGCAATTGCCACAGAGAATGTAGTAATTAGTAAGATACAAAAAGAGGAAGGTATTAAACGCCCTCGTGAAGAACTAGGAAGGGAAGAAGTTCTTCGTCGTATACAAGAATTTGTTTCGGGGAGTCAAAGCACTATCCGTTCACAAATTAGAAAGATGGGTAGCTCATGTGATTGGTCACGTGAGGCATATACAATGGATCCATCATTGAGTCGTTGTGTTAATGAGGTGTTTAATAAAATGTACGGAGACGAATTAATTTATAGAGGTCATCGTATTGTTAATTGGGATCCAAATTTGCAAACAAATGTTTCTGACGATGAAGTTGAGTATGAAACTGTTAAAGATCCATTTTATTGGTTCCAATATGGTCCATTCCAAATTGGAACAGTTAGACCAGAGACAAAGTTTGGAGACAAGTATGTTGTAATGCACCCAGATGATGAGAGATATAAAGAATACAAACATGGTGATACATTCGAATGTGAATGGATTAATGGAAAGGTTGTTGCAACTGTAATTAAAGATGAGGCTGTTGATCCTGAATTTGGCTCAGGAGTGATGACTATCACTCCTTGGCATGATCATACAGATTTTGAGATTGCAGAGCGTCATGGGCTAGAAAAACAGCAAATAATAGATTTTGATGGCAAGTTACTTGATTGTGCTTATGAATTTGCTGGGATGCATATAAAGGATGCTAGAGAAAAGGTAATACAGAAGCTGGATAAAAAAGGATTGATAATCAAAGTAGATGAAAGTTATGAGCATGCTATTGCTGTTAATAGTAGAGGCAAGGGAAAGATAGAACCTCAAATTCGTGAACAGTGGTTTATTGATGTTAATAGGAAAGCTATTCCTTGGAATTCAGAAACTCTTTCTTTGAAAGAGGTTATGCAAAAAGTTATCCGTGAAAAAAATATTACAATAGTCCCAGAGAGATTTGAGAAGACATACTTCCATTGGATAGATAACCTACGTGATTGGTGTATCTCTAGACAGATCTGGTGGGGGCATCGTATTCCTGTTTGGTACAAAGGAGATGAAAAATACGTAGGTGTGCAGCCTCCTGATGGTGATGGATGGGAACAAGACTCAGATACGTTAGATACTTGGTTTTCTTCTGCTATTTGGACGTGGAGTACTCTTATAGATAAAGACAAAGCACAGGATATGAGTTTAAGTTTGCAAGATCTGCTCGATCAAAGCCCAGACTTTCAAAAGTTTCATCCTACTTCTGTTATGGAAACAGGATACGATATTCTGTTTTTCTGGGTCGCACGTATGATCCTTATGACTACGTATGCAACTGGTCAGATTCCATTTGAAACTGTTTATTTGCATGGAATGATTCGCACAAGAGACGGGAAGAAAATGAGTAAATCTCATCCAGAAACTTGTATTGATCCATTAGAAATTATTCCAAAGTATGGAGCAGATGCTTTGCGCATGTCCATGATTGTTGGTCAAAGCCCTGGGAATGATCAAAAGCTATTTGAAGAGAAAATCGCAGGATACAGAAACTTTATTAATAAACTTTGGAACGCATCTCGTTTTGTATTAATGCAATGTGAGGATGCAGGTGTTGATCCACATAATCCTGTAGATTCTTTTGGTGATTTATCACTAGCTGATCGTGCACTACTTAGTGCATTACAGGATTTGATTGATGATTGTGCTAAAGGAATGAACAAATACAGGTTGAGTGAGACGGGAGAGAAATTGTATAGCTTCACATGGGATTATTTCTGTGATTGGTATTTGGAGATTTCTAAAGGGCAGGCAAACCATGCAGTTCTTATCCATACAATTAGAACGATCCTCAAATTACTACATCCATATTGTCCATTTGTTACAGAAGAGCTTTGGTCCCAGTTTAAGCCATTAGATGCAAGTATGCTTATTTCTGATGTGTGGCCTGTTTCTGATGATTCTTTAAGAGATCAAGATTCATTTAATGCATTACAGGTAGTTGTTGATTGCATAAGCTCAGTTAGAAAACTTAGGAGTGAGCAGAGCATTGAACCTGGCAAAACTGTGCAGGTACAAATATTTACAAAAAAATTCTCTAAGATTATTTCTTCTGAAGCTTCTAGTATTCAGAGGCTTGCAAAATGTGAAATCTCAATAGTCGGATCTACCAAAGAATTAGAGAAAAAGAATTCTGTTACTGCAATTTCTAAGGATATTGAAATATGTATTCCTTTAGAGGGGTTAATAGACTTGGACAAAGAAAGAGAAAAGTTAGAAAAAGAACAAAAACAATTAGAAGGATTTTTGAAAGGGGTTATGGCTAAGCTTAATAACAAGAAATTTGTAGATAATGCTCCAGCAGAAGTTTTAGAAAAAGAAAAAGCAAAAAAAGAAACAGCAGAAGGAAAATTAAAAAAGATAAGCGAAAGATTAAGTGCAATGGCTTAAATTATCTGCACGAAAGTATCTCTCCATACATTGTTGGCTGATTTTGGCTTGGTCTCCTTGTATGTGTATAGATAGCACTGCCCCTAAGTACTGCATCACGGCCATATTTTTGATGCACTTTATCTAATGCTTTTTGAATTTTTTCACATCCCTCTAATTGTTTTGGATTTTGGAATAATGAATATTGAGGGAATGATTTTGGTTTCATATCCATCAGCCCAAGACCCACCTGTGTGTATGTATTCCCTTTGTTAAAACATTTAGAGAAACAGCTCTTTACGTATGGGAGTAGTTCTTCTTCCGTATCTATTGATTGTGGCAATTTACAGTCGTGTCCTATGTGATTTTTGTAATCTTTATCTCGTAACCATACTGTTACCCTTTGGCATGCCAGATTCTGCAACCGCATTTTTAATACTGTTCGTGTTAAGTGAGAAAACAATTGGCTACACAAATCCTCTTGGTTTCCTGTTGGACGAAAGCTACGGCACCTAGAAATAGATTTGGGAGGCGCTGGTATGGCACATATTGGCTCTATGCTTTTGCCGAGGAGCTCCTGTTGCATAGATAGCCCCGGCTTACCAAATAGCCTTTGTACGACTTCTAAATTCGCATTCGCGACGTCCCATGCTGTATTCCATCTGTGTGCTTGCGCGTGCAGAGCTCTCCTTCTACCTATTCCGGGTATAGCTTCTGCAGATCTATCTTTTAAGAATGCTTCTATGTCAGTTTGAAATAATACGGTTATACCTGCGGGCTTTCTGTAATCACTTGCCATCTTCGCTAGTAATTTACTAGGTGCGATGCCAAAAGATACAGATATATCTGTTGAATAAAGCATTTGTGATTGCAGTTTTTGTGCCCACACTTTTAGATTCTTTGGGCATCCTCCTGTTTTAGTATTTAGATCCAAAAACCATTCATCTACAGAATATCTTTCTGTTAATGACGCGTTTTCTTGGATTATGCTCTGCAATTGTTCAGACGCTACACATGCTTCTAAAAAATCAGATGGTAAAACAATAGCTTTTGGTACTAGTTTCTTGGCTTCTGTAACACGCATCCCTGTTTTTACACCATATGCTTTTGCTGGGTAACTTGCAGCTATCACACATCCACCACCCATTCCTGTAGCCAAGACTGCCTTTCCTTTTAAGCTAGGATTCTTTCTTTGTAGTACAGATGTAAAGAATGCATCAGCATCAATATGGGCGAACATATGGGTATTAGGTATTAATATAAAGCTTTGAGCTTTGAGACTTAAGCTTTGAGCTTGGCTCATGTCTTAAAGCTTACAGCTTATAGCTTCTTTCAATACTTACGAATCGTACTGGTAACTACTCCAGCAACCTTCAGCTCTTCTAATGCGTACATATCTGGATAATTAGGGTTCTCTGCTTGTAAGTAGTATTTACCTTTTTGTCTCTTTAGTCGTTTCAATGTGAATTCTCCATCTAAAATTGCTACTACAATTTCTTCTGGTTTTGGTTCTCTGTCTCTTTCTACTATTACTAAATCTCCTTCAAAAATACCTGCATCAATCATGCTGTCTCCTTTTACACGTAACAAGAATGTCTTGTTTCTATTATTAACTAGATAGTTATCTAGTGTTACTAGCTCTTCTGCTTGTTCTTCTACAGGGGCGGCAAAACCTGCAGATATTGGTCCAAACAGAGGCAGAACCATTGCTTGGTACTTTTCTTCTGATGGTTCGTTTATATCAATAATCTTAATACGACCCTTCGGATCTTTTTCTAAATATTTTTCTCTTACAAGTGCATTAACAACTTTAGCTACGGCATTTTTACTACGAACATTAAATGCCATTGCAAGATCAGAGAGGGAAGGACTGTATCCTCTTTTGTGCTGGAATTCACCAATATAATTTAAGACGGTTCTTTGATGTGGAGTAAGTGACATGGCACAAATTTTGGGAAGAGAACAACCGTCCACCATAGTAGGTGTACGTCTGTCCACGGTCAAGAACTTTTCCAGTAAGACGACTTGCGTTCAACTGCGAAAATTTCTTCTTACTACTTTTGTTTTTTATTCTGCTTCTATTACATCTAGTTCTTTTAGCCTACTTAATTCCATATAGGTTATTGTCCAGACTGTTTGCCTGAACACTTCTAGGTAAGCAAAGAAATAACTTGCAAGCATAATAATAATTATGCCTATAACAGCAGATAGGCTGTAACTTAATACTGGAGGCAATAGTGTAGCCAGTAAGAATCCAAGTCCAAATATAATTCCAGGTATCAAAATAATCATTAGCAAGTTAGCAATTATCCTCAGCACTATTACTAGTAATAGAAGTGACAAGAAAACGACATGTCCTAAGTGGCTAATTACCAATTTGAAACTTTGTCTTATTGCAGCTCTAATACCTAGTTTTTTAACTACAATTGCTTCTTCACTAAATATCCAGAAGAACTCCATTATATTGCTAGCAAACCATACCATTGCTAGTAGCACACAAAAGATTGGTCCAGCTCCTCCTCCATATCTAAGAGACAAAGAACACAAGGTTACTGTTGTAGTAAAACTACTTAGTATCAATATTTCATGTAAGGCAAAGATAGGAAAGAAGTTATAAATCGCCAGTACCAAACCTCCTTTTACCTCTTCTTTGTTATACGATTTTGCAGCTAATCCTATTACTGCACCCTTGGCCATATGAGGGAAAAGGAATTCTGAAATAAGTAAAAGAATAAAAAGCACAAGAAGACATATAACAATCCAATGAGGTAAGTTGTTCCATAATACTGATTCAATCTTTCCAAATCCGATTGGATCACCAAGTACAAAATAAGAATAAGCTAACCATCCTTGGTAAAAGAATAGTTTTGAATTAAGAAGTGTTCGTAGAAATGCGTGTATGAATCCCCATCTTCTTAACTGACTTTCTTTTCTTGTAAGTGCCCAGGATTTTGCAATTATATCTCGTGGTTTCATATCTACTTACAGAAGAGATTTAATAGGTTGATAGTTAAAATCTTTACCTAAGATAATAGTAATATCTTCTTGCTGTTCAATAGGAAGACCTTCAGGAGGCAAACCATTCTCTATATTCAGAATAGATTTAAAGAACTCTTCTAGTATTTCTTTGCTTTCATTGTTTCCAAATAATATTGATTTGTCTTGTTTAGATTCTAAGTCTGCATTTGCAATATCGTTTATAGAGAACCCATATCTTATTAATTCAGTTGCTAGTTTTCTAGCAGATCCTGGGGCTGCACCATTGTTTAAGATATTTAGTACTGGACGATTTAAATATACTTTTCTAGCGTTAGTTAAGAGTTTTATAAATGCTTTAGGTTGTTCCCATGTTACGGGGAACTCAGGTATTGAAACTGGAAGTAGCACAGCTGTTCCATTGAACAGGTTTCTTGGTGGTGCATACAAGAACCCACCTGGTTCTATAAAACCATCATACAAAGCATTTCTATCATTAAATTGCATTGTAATAATTCTGTTTCTATCAATATTTTTTGCAAGTGATGCTAGCCCTATCATTTCCCTTAAGCTCATTGTGGATTCCATATTTTTAGATAGGTTTTGTAGCATAGAAGCTATAAAACTAGTATCCGTTATATGCCCTTCTTCTTTTACTTTTTTAGCCATTGCACCTATAAGTTGCTGCTGTCTTGCAGACCTAGAAAAATCGCTAGTTGTATGTCTGCTTCTTGCATATTTAAGTGCAGTTATCCCATCTAGTTTTTGCTCTCCTTTTAATAGTTCAAATGTTTCGAATCCATATTCATTATCTGGATATTGCGTATCTTTTATGTCATATGGAACATCTATATTTATTCCATCTACAGCATCTACTGCTTCTATAAAGGCAGAGAAATTTACATTAACTGTGTGATGAATTTCTATACCTAGTTTTCTACCTATTTCGTTTCCTATTTCTTTTAGTGCTTCTGCAGGTGCATCTTCTGGGTCTATTCCTTCTTGGTAAATTAAGTGGCTTTTATAGTCTCGGTAAAAACTATTTAACTTACCTTTAGCCATTTTTTCTGTATGCAAAAAGTATGTATCTCTTGGTAAAGATACAAGTACTGCACTTTTTGATATATCTGGATCTAGGCTTGCAATGATTATTGTGTCTGTTAGATCTTTTCCATCATGATCGGCGTCTCCTTGGCCAAGTAATAAAACATTAAATTGGTTATATTGGTCCCTTGGTAACTCTGCACCAGCTATAGATGTTACGGTCCCAATGTTAAGTAGGCCCATAGATACCATGCCTCTAACAGTTGCAGCTATTAGTATGCAAACAGTAAGAACGGATATTAATATCAGTAACATTTTTTTAAGCATTACTACTCTTTTCTTTCGTGTTTTTTGGTGAGCATTTCTTTTTGACCAAAGTAAATACCAACCATGTATTGGTTTTGCCATTGTTAGCGAAGCGGCAAGAAACCTATATAAAGGTTTTAAGCGTGATCGCTTTTCCTGTTGCAACTGTCTAACGTGAAATGACATCCCAAATAGAGTACGACAAAGTATTGTCTTTGTCATTAAAATATAGAGCATGATTTTACATTATTATTCATATTATGTGGCTTTGGTGTACGATTGTTTCTTTTCTTTTTCTTGGTATGCGCTACCATTCCAGTATGAATAATCCAATTGTTTTCGTTGCCGTAGATAAAGAAGACGCATCTAGTGTTTCAGATAGGTTTCCAGATGCAGTAATACACGAGGGTGTACCAGAGGGTGAACAGCTTGTTTCCGCTTGTAAAGGTGCAGAAGTCGTTTCTGGTTTTGTATATACCAAGTTCACTGCAGACGTTTTAAATCAGTTACCTGATCTAAAACTGCTTTGCACTCGTAGTGTTGGATTTAATCATATTGATTTAGAAGCATGCGCAAAGAATGGTGTTACTGTTTGCAATGTTCCGGACTATGGATCTCATGTAATTGCTGAGCATGTTTTTGCTCTCTTATTATCTACTATTCGTCATATACCAGAGGGGGACGCTCGCGTTGAATCAGGAATGTTTGATTACCATGGGTTAAGAGGAATTACACTTAGAAATAAAACAATTGGAATAATTGGCACAGGTAAAATTGGTCGTAAAGTTGCTCAAATAGCTCATGGGTTTGGAATGAAGATTTTGGCAGTAGATAGGTGTAGAGCACCGGAAATGGAAGATCTACTTGGTGTTAATTACACCGAAATGGATGATTTGATAGCAAATAGCGACATTATTACATTACATATCCCCTCACTTGAAGAGACTTATCATATGATTGATAAGAAGGCGATTAAGACCATGAAAGATGGAGTTATACTAATAAATACAGCGCGTGGAGAGCTTATCGACAGTGATGCAATACTAGAGGCATTGCAAAGTGGAAAGATGAAATATGCTCTACTAGATGTACTAGAGCACGAAAGAAACTTTGAAGAGAACAAAGACCTAATAGCAGAGCCAAATGCTGTTACAACGCCTCATATCGCTTTTTATGCAGAGGAGAGTATGAACAATATGTATGATGATTGTTTCACATCTATTGATCAGTTCTTAAAAGGTGATCAGCCTGAGCATGTCGTAAAAGTAGATAAGATTGTTTGTGATATGAAAGGAGTAAAATAAAGCTTTAAGCTTTAAGCTTTGAGTTATGAGTTATGAGTTATGAGTTTATTTACATAATAAGCATAGAATTGATGATATTACAAAAAGGAGATTGGATTTCGTCTCCCTCTCCCGGGGGGAGAGGGTTGGGGAGAGGGGATATTTTATTATTTCTATAAATTTGAAATTATAAATTAAGATTATCTATCTCTTCATCATGAATAGTTTAATAATCCCAATAAGCAATGGTTGGTGAATTAAATATATAAATAATGCATGGCGGCCAGGCCAAAATGCATACCATCTAAAGCTATTATTTGCATACGAATGCATGTATTTAAGCGATATTCCTCCTATCACCTGTCCAATTAAAAGAACACCCATCCATGGGAAAAGAGGGAAGTAATCTAAAGAAGAAAATTGCGAGCTATATATTCCAAATGGAAGCAGTAGTTCGGTTTCTATATTCCCAAATAATGTAACGGAGTATCCCAGAATAATAATAGAAATTCCTATGATTACTTTTTTGTATGAGTGTCTTGGCAAAAAGGATGAAAGGAAAATGCTAATTGCTATGCAATGCAAGATTCCAAATCTTACATATGTATCTCTATCGAATAAAAATGTTGCGATTGATACCAGTAAAGCTGCATAAAAAATTCTTAATGCTTGGTTTTGTATCTTCTTCTTATATTTATTTTTGTCATTTAACTTAATCCAAGTGATTTCTGTCGTTATTCCAGAGACAATTAGAAAGGTAATTGCAGTTGCCCTAGCAAATAGCATCCATCCTCCGTGTAATACATCTATATTAATGCCTACAAACGATTGTAGGTCGAATGCAAGGTGATAGATCACCATCATAACAATGGCTACTGTTCTTAGCGCATCTATTTCTAGGATACGTTCTTTGGCCATAGCAATAGTGTGCTTACAGTAAGCAGAATTAGAGCAATTATTCTAAGTATTGGTATATATGGCCCCAAAAATGAAAGACTCAGGCTTAAACCGAATATTCCCAATGGAAACAAAAAGCATACAGGGCAAAGCAGGCCAATAGCGCCTATCGCTCCAGCAAGGCCAGTTGCTCGTTTAGTTCCAACCGGGCATATTCCATTTCTTTTATTCCACATAATTAATCCAGAATTTAAAGAAATAAATATTATTAGGATTAATGTGAAAATAAATTCAGTTCTATAGGGGGCGGGTCTAGGTGGAGATGGTAGAAAACTCACAAATCCAAGTTCCCACATAAATAATGTGCTGGTTAATACAGCAGCAACTACAAACCATTTCCAGAACGTTAAGCTTTTTAAGAATCTGATATCCATGTTTGAGAGTATAGCAGTCGAAGGTCGAAGGTCGCCATTCGACTTCGCTCATGGCAAGAAGGTCGAAGGTCGAAGGTCGAAAGACGTTTAGACCTTTGCCTTTCAGACTTTAGACTATGTTTTATTTATGTTCTTCTGCAAAACATTCAACAATAGATACGGTTAGATCTCCATTCCTATAAAGAATAAAGCTATATCCAATTATTAAGATTACTATAATTAAACTTATGGTGAGCCAAGGGGACTTAAATAATGCTTTCATGCACATATAATTGTATATGATTTAATATTTTTTGCATTCACTTTGTACATATTTACAAAGAAACAGTGACCTCATTACAAGGTTCACTGCTTCTTTAATGAAAGGCTAATTATATAAGCTTTACAGTTGCTCCTGCTTCCTCAAGCTTCTTTTTGATCTCTTCTGCTTCGTCTTTCTTAGCTCCTTCTTTAACAACCTTTGGTGCACTGTCTACAGCTGCTTTAGCATCTGCAAGACCTAGACCTGTGATCTCTCTAACTACTTTGATCACTGCGATCTTTTGTCCACCTACTTCTGCTAGCTCAACATCAAATTCATCTTTTTCTTCTGCACCTCCTTCGCCACCTGCTGCTGGAGCTGCGGCTGCTGCTGCTGGAGCAGCTGCGGAAATGCCGTATTCACTTTCCATGAATTTTACGACGTTGTTTAGTTGTACTACGTTTAGTTTTTCTAGAGCGTCGATGACGGCCTTCTCCTCTTTAGAGAGTTCGACCTTCTCTGCGCTTGTTGCTTCATCTGACATCAGAATGTGGGGGTAAAAATAAATAAGTAATAAAAAATAAAAGACTTAATGACTATTTCTCTTCGCTAGGATTACATCCTCCTTGTTTTGATACTTCACTTACTGCACGTGCAAATCCAGTTAATGGTGAATTACACATTCTAGCAAATGAATTCATAGGTGATTGAATCATACCAACGAATATTGAGAGTAACTGCTCTCTATTTGGCATCTTAGCTAGTTCCATTGCTTCTGTTTTAGATAGTATCTTTCCATCATAAACACCACCAACAAGTGAAACTTGATCGTGATCTTTACTAAATTTGAATGCAATTTGAGCTCCGCTCAAAGCATCGTCGTAACTAAAGATTATAGATATTGGTCCTTCTAGGTTTGCATTTTCTAGATCAGGTAACTTTGCTTCTCTGGCTGCAATTTGCAAAAGAGTTTTCTTTGTTACTTTCATTTCAGATCCACCTTCTCTTAATTTTTTACGTAGGTCACTAATTTCAGAAACATCTAAACCTATGTAGTTAGCAAATATAACAGATGATGCATCTGACATTTTTTTAGTCAGATCTTTTACTTGTTCTTCTTTCTTGGATCGTGAGATAGCCATAAGTAATTTAGAGTATAAAAAAGGTCTCCGTTTCTTGCGTCCGGGAGACCAGCGAGGCACACGACACGACTAACCAAGCGGGAGCCGAGCGAGCGATGCTGTATACCTCGGAGGGGCTTAACTTCGGCCATCAGCCTAATGCCCTCGGTCTTCGGACGTTAATGTAATTCTATTCAATTGATGTTTTATGTCAACAATTCCATCAAGAAACTTCATTTTAGCTAGATATCTGTTAATCTTGTACTTATGAAAGTTGTTTTACAAAAAGTCTCTTCGGCATCTGTTTTTGAGCAAGTGGACTCAAATTCATCACTAATATCAGAAATCAGCGAAGGATACCTACTTCTAATTGCTGTTTTAAAAGGAGACACTCAGGAAGAAGCGCTATCTCTTGCTCAAAAAATAGTTAAACTTCGTTTATTCTCTAATGATAATGGAAAGATCAATGATCTATCTATATTAGATATAAAAGGAGAGATATTAGTTGTATCTCAATTCACGCTTGCAGGGGACACAAAAAAGGGAAATCGACCATCATTTGTAGCTGCAGCAGATCCTATAGATGCGCAGCCTTTATACATGTTTTTTGCTGACCAATTAAAGCAATTAGGTGTTGAGTCAGTAAAGATGGGTAAATTTGGAGCAATGATGGACGTAAGTATTGTAAATAGCGGTCCAGTAACACTAATTTTGGACACAAATACGACATAGAAATACTCTGTAAAATACTTAGATGAACTGTTGTTTTTTCACCTTAACTGGTAGGATTTACTTTCCTTTATGAGTACTACTACATTAAAGAAAAGAGGGCACAAAATAAGCGCAAAGGATCTACAAAAAAATTATGGTTCTGAGCGTGTACTGCTTGCGTGGGAAATTGCAGAAAAAGCATATGCAGGGCAAGACCATTGCTCTGGTGTTGATACTATGGATCACATCCTATCGATGTTAAATGAGGTGATGCCTTTTCATCCAGATGAAGACAGTATAATTACATGTTTGCTTCATCATGTATTGGAATGTGGATATTGGACTGTAGACGAACTGGAACAAAACTTCGGAACAAAGATAAGAGAACTAGTTAGTGGTGTTCACTTGCTGTCTCACATTACTTTGAAAGATCGTCGTATTCCTACAGATGATTTAAGGATAATGTTACTAACAGTTACAGAGGATATTAGAACGATTGTTATTATTCTTTGTGATCGTTTAGCCCTATTAAAGGAATCAGATAGTTTATCCAAAGAAGATGCAAGGGCATTAAGCAGAGATGTATTGCAATTATTTGCTCCGGTTGCTGCTAGGCTTGGTATTTATAAACTAAAGCATGCACTAGAATCCGAGGCATTCCCAATTTCTTATCCACAGGATGCAGAAAGAATTGCAGAGCAGGTTCAGCACGTACAGGCTAGGAATATTGATTATATAGACAAGACTGCGCTCTATCTTAAAGACTTTTTACAAAAAGAGGGGATCTCTGCAAAGATAGAAGGAAGAGAAAAGCATCCATATAGTATATTTCGAAAAATGGAGAAAAAGAGTGTTTCTCATGTAATGGATTTATATGATTATTATGCGATGCGTGTAACGCTTGATTCTTTAGAAGAGTGCTATCAAGTTCTTGGATTAATTCATAAAGCTGGTCGTCCAATAGCGTATAGGTTTAAAGACTACATATCTTTCCCCAAGCCAAATGGATACCAGAGCTTGCATACTACTTTGGCAAATTTATCGGGAACTACGAATGCGACTCTTGTAGAAATCCAAATCCGTACAAAAGAAATGGATGATAATGCTAACTATGGTTTAGCAGCTCACTGGATGTACAAAGAACCTGGCAGATCTAATAAGGTGAATATCAAGTCTCACCTAAAAGATGTTTTGGCTTCTCAGGGAGAGATAGTAGATAGAGGAGAGCTCGCCGATCATATATTTGTACTTTCCCCAAGAGGAGATGTAATTGAGTTACCTGAGGGTGCAACACCTTTGGATTTTGCATTTATAATCCACACTGATCTAGGCTTATCTTTCCGTTGTGCCAGAGTAAATGGTTCTGCTGTCCCACTGGATTATCAATTAGAGAATGGAGACATAGTAGAAATAATTAAGTTCAAAGTTCCTCGTCCTTCCCCTAAATGGCTACAGTTACTTCGTGTTGCATCTGCTAGATCCAAGCTAAAGAACTACCTTAATTCTCAGAACAGACCAGAGTTACTTGTTAGGGGGCGTGAGCTTGTTAATGAGGTACTCATTAAGCATGGGTTTCATAAATTAGATACATCGTATTCGTTACTTCGTATTTGTGATGGAAATGTTCTATCTATGCAAGATAGAGAGGATGTCCTCGTAAAGATCGGCCAAGGATCAGAGAGGGTATCGTCATTACTATCCAGAGTTGATGCTTTAAAGATATCTGAAAATAAAAAAGAAAAGACCAAAACTGCAAAAAAGCATTTTACTAATCTATCTAAGCAAAAAGAAATTGTATTAGAAGGTGGCGTGCCAATGCCTATGAGGTTCGCTAAATGTTGTAAGCCAAATGAAAGAATCTCACCTTCTTTAAAAGGTGTAGTTAACAGAACAGGGGAAGTGGTTGTTCACCGCAGTGCATGCGGAATGCTGCGCAATTCTAATCCAGAACGCCAAGTAAAGGCATGGTGGAAAGAGTAATAACCAGATAATTACTTAATAATCTGATCGAATACTTTTTCTACTTTCTTTTGCCATAGAACTTGATCGTATCCTTGCTTTCCTTTTTCGTAAGCTTTGGCGACTTCTTTTCTTTGCTCTTCTGGAACACTTTGCAAAAAGCTTTCGATTGTCTTCTTCATTTCCTCGTCTGATACTTCGATATTTCTTTCTTCTACAATCTTAGCTAATCCTAACCTAAGTGTTAGGCGTTTTTCTGCTTGTACTCTTAGTTCTTTGTGCATTTCTTCCTCGTTCTTTCCGCTTTGCTTAGCCCATTCATCGAATGATAGGTTTTGCTTCTTTAGTTGTTGATCCAAGTCTTTAGTTAGTGCTTCTAGCTCATCATCAATCAATTCCTCTGCTAGATTTACTTGAGTTGCTTCTCTTATTTTTTCTAGTGCTTCTTCTTCGTATTTTCTTTTGGCACTTTGTACTTCTTGAGCAACCATAGATTCCTTAACCTGCTTCCTAAATTCATCTACAGATGGAGTTTGCATGTTCTGTTTTACAAAATCATCTGTTAGTTCTGGCACAGTTACTGTCTCTATTTTTAGAACTGTGACATGGAAAGACACAGGCTTACCTTGTAGCTCTTCTGCTTGATGCTTTTCTGGGAACGTAATTGTGAAATCTTTCTTGTCTCCTGCTTTTAGTCCGATTAGTTCATCCTCAAACCCTGGTAGTAAAACCTTGCTACCAATAACTGCTTGATGATTTGTGGTACGAATAGCTTCAACCTCTTTCCCATCTAGAGTTTCGCCCCAGAAGTCCATTGTTACTCTGTCTCCTTTTTCTGCAGCTCCATCTTTGTCCTCACTTTTTTGATGTTGCTTAAGTACATATTGAACTAGCTGATCGATGTCTTTTTCTTCGATCTTTGGCTCTTCTGTTTTAACAGTAATCTTGTCTTGGTTCTTTAATTTAACTTCTGGCTTCTCAAAGAACGTAATCTTTATCTTCATAGGTACCATACTTTCCACATCTATCTTTGGTGGAGTAATAGGGAAGATCTTATTCTCTGTTACTACTTTCTCTATGGTCTCTGGTAACAGCCCTCTAATTGTTTCATTTATTAATTGTTCTGGATCAAGTTTTTGCCTAATAGATTCAGCAGGAGCTTTTCCTGGTCTAAAACCATCTATCTTAACTTTTTCGCCCATGGTTTTTATAGCCTTTTCTTCAGAAGCCTTTACTTGTTCCTCTGTAAACGTAACGGTGCAATGTACGCTGCCGTTCTTTTCTCTTTTTACGGGTATTGTGGTGTTTTCGTCAGTAGTCATAGTTCGTGCACCCTACATGAAATTTACGGCGCAATAAAATCATTTCGCAATATTTCTATGCTCCTTTATCTAAATCTCTATTTCATCCCCAGTCTCTTCCTCCAAATAACCAGTAGAGGAGTAGCCAAGAAGATAGAAGAGTATGTTCCGATTATTGCTCCTACTATCAATGTAAGCACAAACCATTTAATACTTTCTGATCCTAGTATAAACAGCGTAGAAAGCATGATTAGTGTAGATACACTTGTATTAATAGATCGTTGAATGCTTTGATTTAAACTCTTTGAAGCTATATCTATAAATGGCTCCTTTCTCTGTTGAGTAGATAGATTGTCTCTTATGCGATCAAATATAACTATCGTGTCATTAACTGAATATCCCAAAATGGTAAGCAAAGCTGTAATAAACAGAGTATCGAACTCAAATGATGTGAATTGACTGATAATTACAAATACTCCAACAGTAATAATCACATCATGGAATAGTGTAATAACTGCAATTACTCCAAACCTCCAAGGGCTAAGTTGTTTAGGAACCTTTCTAAATGCGAATGCGATATACAAAATGATTGCAGCCGCAGCTATTAGAATCGCTAATATCGCACGTTTCTTTAATGTAGCTCCAACTGTTGGTCCTATTGTTGTGAACTGTTTCTCGGTTACTACTCCAACGCTTGCTTCTATTTGATCAATCAAGGAAAGATGCTCTTCATTAGATAAGCCTCTCATCCTCATTAATACGCTTCCTCCTTTGGTTGCAGAAAGCATTACATTACCAAGTGGTACCTCTAAAGCCACCTCATCTATAGTAAGCCTTAGGTCTTCTTTTGTTTTTCCTTCTGGCATCTGCACCTCTACCAATGTTCCACCTGTAAAATCTATACTGATTTTTGGTCCAGGAACAACTAACAACACAATGCTTGTAACAACAAGAACTGCAGAAATGCTTAGGAATAACTTTGCTGGGCGTAGTAGATTCATATGTTTATGAAGAGAGAGTACTAAAAGACATTCAGGAAGGAAAGTAAATAAGGGAGTTCTCTATTTAGCTTCTATTTCAACTCTTCTTATATTTCCTCTGGCTTCCTCTTTCCATTCTAGCTCTTTTGCCTCCTGATTTAAGAAATAAAGTAGTCCTTTTCTCCATTCTAGCTCTTCATTATTAATAACAGAGGATAGCTTAGATAAGCTTATCCACCCCGCAGATAGCGTTTTGCCACCTATAATCTCGCTATCTTTCGTTATAAACATCGCGTTCTCATCTTCTTTATCAATTGCTTCTATCAACTTAATTTTACTATTAGATAAAACGTATTTCTTGTCTTTTTGAGCAGCAAATAACCCACTCATTTCAGTAGATCCCTGTAAAGATTTAATCTGCCACCCTTTGTATTCACTTTCATCACTCTCTAAGTCGTATGGAATACTCTTAAGCGTTTTGATTCTAAATCTGTTACTTAATTGAATATCTATTAATTCATTAGAAGATAATTCTGAATACCTACCCTTAGTCATTCTTTGCAACGTGCGCTCTACAGTTGATGACCTTTCACCATTCCCAGAAATACAAAACAATGTTCCCCCAGATCCATTCTGCTCTAGCAAAAATGCCATCTCGTTTTGCATCAGTGGCATAATGTCGTATTCAAAACTTACAGAGGATCCAAACATATCAAATGTCTTTTTGCGAAGTAGAGAAAACAAGAAATCACTTTGATTGGTAGACATATTTTTTCTTAATTCATTTAGCCTCTTGCTTAAATTAAATATAGATAAACTAATTGCTGTGTCCCCATTTACCTTTGGAGGATTTTTGATATTAGATTTGTATTGAGCATCAGAAAATAGCTGAAATACCGCTTTATTTGGCTCATTTTCAGTAATTCCAATATCTGATGCATCCCTTAATAATAATTGATCAATTGCCGCAAGCTCTAGTAAATCCCTATTTGGAACCATGCTACGTTTGGCATATATCCATTTTTGATTTGGATGAATATATTTTTGAAAAACTCGATAAGCATTTTGATTAGACAGCCGATCTACCTTATTTATTTCTGGCAATGCAGCCCCAGAAAATGAATTAACTTGGTACGGCCAATGATTAGAGAGCTGTGGTTTTGCCTTAGACTTACTAAACCAAAACAATTCCTGTTCGTCATTCGTATTAATTAATGATAAATAGAACGGTTCCGTTTCCTCAATTTTAATTAAACCATCAAACACATCTGAATATTTAACAACATCATCACTATTTACATTCTGCATAAATAGAACTGTTTCTGCAGCAGGTAAAAAATCAGCAGGGTGTCTAGAAAGTATTGTTACTGTTCCTGTGAACAGAATTAGAATAGTTAGCAGGGCTATGCTTCCTGCGACTGCTAAGATTAAGCCAAATACCTTATTAATATGCAGATTCATCGTGTTAAGTGTAGCACTTGGGAACAAATCAGGAATAATTGGTGTATTAATCTATTGTAGCGATTGTGGTTCTATTCTTGGATGGGGAGCCATAAACTTTACGGCTTATACAAGCCAAATAAAAGGATAAGCAAATTTGAGGTTAGAACCAAATATTATTTATTGTGGGTTTAATGTATCTCCGTTATTTTTTGCTTATATTCTAATGGCAAGTACAAATTCACTTCCCCCAACTTTTTGGTACTGCATACAATATGCAAATAAGTTGAGCAGATTATGACAATGAATATTAAGATTATTGCCTCCTGACTATTGAGAATCTTTGGAATAGCAAGTCATTCTTCTGTATTGATTCTTATCAGAAAAATCACCACAGAATTCAACTTGACCCGATGCAAGTCTTTGCGCAAATACCTTTCTAGCTTGTTGAATGCTATCTGAGTTATTAAGTATATGAGCAGCGTCTGACAATGATAGCTGGGATTTTTCAGGAACAATTCTGGTTGTAGAATACATAGGACTTAATCCAACTTTTTTCTTTTCTAATAAATCAATACCTATAGGATTTGCTACTCTTAATTGATATGGAAATTTCATTTTCTGATTTCCTAAGTGACATGATACCGTGAGTAACAATCTATCATTAATTGCAGATAGTATTCCTTTTTGTTTTAACATTTCTCTAGTTCTTGTGTTAAGTATGTGATAAAACCCTGGCGCATCACAATCAGGAACATCTTCAATAAAAACTCCATCAGGAGAGAGTAGTTGCGATATTCTTTTATAAAGATTATATCTAGATTCTAAATAATGATCTGAACTTGTGGGGTCAAATATTTCTGATGTAACAGATCGAAACGATAAGATAACTGAAAATATTTTGTCAAATTCTTGTGTCTGAAAATCTCCTGTATGGAACTGTAAATTACAATCAGAGGTATCAATATCATCAGCTTTTCTTTTTGCTATAGACATATTTTCGGCTGATAGCTCATTAAGATGTATTTCTTTTATCCCTAGCATTTTACAAAGTGCAACTTGTACATCTAATAATCTTCCTTGTCCACATCCTATGATTAGTGATGCCTTTTCTATTGTATCTAATCTTGTATCACTAATATTTTGACATAGCTGATAATGCTGCTCAGCCAAATGAAACACGTCAGTTAAAGCTGCTGATTCTTGAAAATTAAAAATTTCACAATCCTTTTCAAAGCTTATTGGTCTACCAGAATAAGCATTCTGTAACATGGTACGGTATTCTTGTATTGGCAAACCTTTCTGTCCTTGGAAAATTGCTTCCCTTGCGCGAGTTAGGTTCTCAGTGTAAAGCCTGAAATCATTTTGTGGTTTCATGATGTAAAGTTATTAAATTGAATTATAATCTAGATCATAATCTAATGGATCTTCTCCTATTCTCATATTTAGTATTTTCTGAAACGGCAAAACAATTAATGCAATAGAATTTGGCTTAACTAAAGTATTTCTTGTAATAATTTGAAATAGTTCTTCTCTTACATATCCTCCAGACCCCATTGGCAAATCCCTTCCTCCCTGAGACATATGAAAACTAAATGAAGGCTCGCAAAAATAGTAAAAGTCTGAAGTAATTCCAAGCTCTACCATTTGTTGCAACAACAAGGAATAGAGTGTTTGCATAAATGTAATTATTTCAGGTAATGATTGATCAATTAGAACAAGCTCAACATGTGTCTTCTCACGTCGCTCTTTTTTATTTCTGTATGTTTTTGATATTGTATAAATTGTTTCTACTTTTTGCATTAAGTGCTCAATAGTAATTGCAGTTGTATGACTCACAAACATAACCCTTTTAGCTTTTTCAAGATCCCTTTTGTAGCCAAATCGTTTTTCATGTAAAAGAGATACCTCATCACAGCTTCCCATTAAATGTTGTTCACTGTTTTGTTCTACATTGGCATATACAACATTAGTATTGTTTCTAACTGGTGAATGTTGTGGAAATTGTAGCATGTCAAAAACTTGATGCTCTGTCATTAAACTATTAGAAAAGACCCTCTTTATGCCAAAGCCTCGCATAATCTTGGTTATATCTTCCTCTAAGGCAGTTTCTGGATGAATTCCATACTCACAAGGTGGCCTAGGTACAATATTTGCATTTAATAAATTAGATTCAGACATTGTATAGAATTATTATCAATAATGACAAGAATAGCAATTAAATTGTTAATAAACTAAAGGTAAGTTTTATTTACTTATTTTTTGGCTTTGTTTACAATAAATAACCTTTATCTTTGCGAATATTATTATGCCACTGATTTCAATTCCAGATACAAAGCTTAGAGATTCTCTAATTGATTATAAAGATCAGCTAAAGTGCCGAAATAAAAGTGGTAACACGATTGAATTACTAGATGTTGCTCGCGTAGATCTATTTTCTATTATCGGAATTCGTAGGCAATTAAATCTTCTTAATCAAGATATAGAATCACCTGATTTTCAACCAATTACAATGACAAAATTAGAAGGTGATTTAAGTATATCAAGTGCATCAATATCTTCGCCGGAAGAAATTAACTTTTCTGAATTAATAACCAATGAGTTTATTGCGAATGTTCTACACTATTTCAGTAGTAAAATTAGGATTAAGCTTGAAAAGGAGCATGTGATAGTTGATTCCGATGAACCATTTCTAACTGCCGCGTTATTAAGAGTAATTATTTCCGATCTCTTTGATGAACAACCATTGTCTCAAGTGAATATTGAAACATCTGATGAGGTAATGCGTAATGTTAATGAATATCCAAAACCACTTGTATTGACTAGAAGTTCAATAGGGAATTTACTTGGAATTGAATTAGAAGACGATGATATTATTAAAGCGTTAAAATCATATGGATATACAGATATCCGCTTATTAGATTCAACAATTTTAGTTAATTCTCCATTTTTCAGAATTGATGTTACATCATCAAGTGACGTTCTTGAGGACATTTTTAATTTTTTCATTAGCAAAATTAGATCAAATAGTACTTTACTATTGCCTAAACATAAATCAGATCTAGAACCTGATGGAACGAAGGATCTTGAATTAAAGAATAGATTTACATTGCAAGGATACAAAGAGGTAAGATTACCCAACTTACTGTCTTGTAGAAAAATATCTGATCCATTGTCAATTGGAATTTCAGCAAATGACAAACGAGGAAATCCAAGCCTTGCCTTTAGACAATCGCTATTTCACTCATTGATAGCCTATGAGAAGGGGAGACAGCACATAAGGTTACCTCACAGAATTTTTGAAGTAGGGTCAGTGTCAAAAAAGGAAGGCTTTTACATGAATTTAGCTTTAATGGTTGTAGATCAAGGGCTTGATATTAATGATTTATATTTTGGATTACATCATTCAATTGGCGTTACATATAATCAAGAAATTTCTTTGTCTCATGGTTCTGATGATCGATTTGATAGTGGAGGCTTTGAAATATTATCTCCTGATGGATTAGCCATAGGAGTACTTGGCGTAATATCAAAGGATGTAGCAAAGAAATACAAACAAAGATTAAAAACCGGTTTTGCAGAATTATCTTTGCCCACCAAATTATTATGAGTTTTTCAGTTTCAAAACAGATGTCTGATGAGTACATTTTAAAAACTCCTGTTATCCTTGATGGTATTGGATTTCATTCTGGCAAAAGAAATGTGATTATAGTTGAAGATAATATTGAAAATGATGGACTATATGTAGTTCAAGAGGGAAAGAGATACAAGATTGATCCTTTTGCTGTTTCTACAGAGCAAAGAACAACTTCAATTGTTGAAGGTGATCAAATTATTGCAATGACTATAGAACATTTACTTTCTGCATTACATGCATTGAATATTCGGAATCTTAATATCGTATTCGAAGAAGGCAATGAGGTTCCAATTCTTGATGGTTCTGCTGAAGGCTATATGCAACTTATTGAGTCTGAAATTGAATTAATACGGAGAGAAGTTGATGTTCTTGAGGTAACAGAGACAGTTAGACAAGTAGCGCAAGGTGATTCTAGTAGATTTGTTCAGATAGAACCATCCGATTCTGATGTTATGACCATCCAATCAACTGTTTCCTACCCTGATAGTAGAATACTGAAACAAGAATATATATTTAAATTTAGTTGTTTAGAAGATTATAGAAGGGAAATTGCAAATGCTAGAACATCATTTCCATTTACCATCGAATCAGAAGAAGTAATTGAAGAAACAAAGTCTCGGTTAAAAGGTGCAATTTTTACTGGAGAAAATAAAAATGTTAATATTTACTCTTCTTGGAATACGGATAAAACTCGACATGAAAATGAGGTTGCAAGGCATAAAATATTAGATTTCTTAGGTGATTTAAATGTATTAAATATTGAGCTGTCTCCTCGTATTACAATTAAACTCTTTAGAACTGGGCACGCAATAAACAATGCCCTTGCACGACGCATTGCCACTTCACTTTTGAAAAATGGAAACTCCTAGATCAGATTTTGTAGACCATTGTGATATGCACATTTCCCAATTTCCATATGAAACAGATGGAATAATTGAAACTAGGGGGGCAAAGAATGCTGCATTGCCTATGATTATGTATTCTTTTATTCATGATAAATGTGATATAACTCTAGAAAATATTCCGAATATTGCAGATGTGCAATCAACGTTGGATTTATTGGAAGCAATGGGTGGAGAGTATTCATTTGATAGGGAGGTTGGGAAATTAAGTATTACTCGAGGCATTACATGCAATCAAATTCCTGATGACCTTATACATAAAACCAGAATATCAGTTCTGCTAATGTCAGTATTATTGGCAAAATTCGGTAGTGTTCTTTTTCCCACTGAGGTAGGAGGATGCAAAATTGGTACAAGGAAGTTTGATTATCATTTAGATGCATTCCGATCTCTTGGATGTGATGTAAATGAAACTCAAAGACATATTAGCATTGTAAAGAGTGAAAATATTCAATCTAAATCTATTGTGGCTTTCCCCTGTCAAACTACAACAGGAACTGAAAATGCAATGATTCTAGCATCTAATTGTAAATCTGAAACAATAATTGAGAATGCTCATTTGCGAACAGAGGTGCTTGAGTTAATTTCTTTTATGAACCAATGTGGATGTAATATTGCTGTAGAGAATGAGAAAATAATTGTAAATAATGTAGAGAGTCAAGATGTTGGAAGAGTTATTAGAATTGTTCGCAGTGATATTGAAGAGGCCTTAACCTATATTTCATTAGGCTATTTGACTGATTCAAATTTAAAAGTCAGATTCTCCAGTCCATACTCTTTTGAGGAAATAGATTTTATAAAAGAGATTGCTGGAGACTCATTTAATCATAAGGGACAATGGCTTGAGCAGAATCCATTCCCTCAAAATGAAAGACACGATATGGTAACCCTTGAAACAGGACCATACCCTAAAATTGGATCAGATAGTCAACCTATTCTATCTGCACTATTGCTTCACATGGCCGATAGATTTCGGATTATCGATCATAGATTTTCTGATCGATTTTCGCATCTTGAGCATTTTAAGGCATATAATGTCTCTGTAAAAAGAGTTGGGGATAGAGCTGATGTTCAATCTCCGATAAGTCGTAAGAATGGTAATTCTGTTTATGAGCTAGAGGCGCAAAATCTTCGCTGTGCTATTAGCGCTTTGCTAACAGCATCGTATTTTCAACAACCTGTTATTATAAGAAATGCGCATTATATGCAAAGGGGATATTCAGATATTTTTGAAAAAATGAGATCGTTAGGATTTAAAATTTCAATTCTATCATGATTTATACTGGAATTAAGGCTTCAATGGCTGATTGGCATGAGAAAGTTGATGCAAATCCTGATTTTTTTGAGCTTATTGTTAAGCAAGAAGATAATGATGTTCAAGATAGTGCCATTGTAAAATTAGAAAGTATGGGGCTACCGTGGTTTGGTCATCTTCCAACATCATTTGATGATGAAGATGATAAAATATTGTTGAATATTGCATCAGCCAATAGAGCAATTAGAATAAGATCTCGAGTTATTATTGGTGATATAATAGATAAAATTAATGGTAAGTTTAGTCCAAAAGGTTGGATTTTACATACACCAACTTCATGGAATTTTTCAACAAAACGAAAGCTATTTGGCAAAGGAGGACATATAGAATTGCAAGATGCAATTAATTGGATATCATCACTTGGTAGAAATGTATTTATTGAAAATGTGCCTCCTTCTTTAATGTGGAAAGGAGAAGTTTACAATACTGAACCATATGAATTTCAAACAGAAAATCCATTATTGGATACTGGGCATTTATATGCAAGTACACAATCAGATAATGCTTTTTTGGTGCAAATGCTCAAAAAAGCACAAAGAGCAAAATACTTTCATCTAGCAAGTCTCACAGCCAATAGGCCTTTTGATGTTCATGGAAAGGTATTTGCGGCTAAGGAACAAGAGTTTCCTGATATTAATCTTTTAAGGAATGTACTTTCTAATATAGTTAGGACAATGTCTGAGTTTGAGCAAGATGTTTATTTAGTATGCGAGCCAGGTGGGGACGCAAGCCTTCATAAGAATAACCTTGAGCTTCTTAGAAATGAACTTTCTGCAATTATGCACAGTAAAAAGTAATTGTTTCTTGTGTTGTATCAATGGAACAATTTGCTCCAATAGGAATTGGGCAATAATTCTTAATACCGAATAAATCAGTCTGTATAACAGGAATATTTAGATCCTTAAAAAATTTGTTATATAGTATTTGTGTTATTCCTAAAGTTGAGCAAGTAGAAAAAGTCCCAAATACCACTCCTTTTATAGATTCAAATACACCTTTTTCTTGCAATACTGAAAACCAGTATTGAATCATTTCTTCATTCTCATTTGAGTGGTCTTCAATAAATAGGATTGTATTATCTAGAGTGTTTTTATTAAGAAGAAAAAGCATCGATAGAGTCGTTATTATATTCCCAGACAAAGAAATACCCTTTGCACTTCCCTCAGAAAATATATGCCATTCTTCAGGTTTATTATAAATAATGTTTTTGTCTTGAATACAATAATCAACAAAAGCTGCTTCCCCTATTTGGGACCATTCACCAAGCCTATTCACAACAGGGCCATCAATAGTAACCACATTTGTCTTGTGAGTTATTGCTTGAAGCAAATGTGAGCAATCACTTGTACCCATAACTACTTTTGGATTATTTGTTAGCAAGTTGTAATCTATATATGGAAGTATAGATATGCAATTAGTCCCACCGCTCGTACAAATAATGCATCCAATTTCCTCTCTTTTTACAAGTTTATTAAACTCGAATGCCTGTTTTTTGCTATCCATTCTTGTAAGTATTGAATCTTGACTAAATTCAACTTCAAAACCAAGATTTTTGATTCGTGATATTCCTGATTCAATATTCTTATTTGTTATTTTTGCAGGTGAATCAGAAACATTAATAAATGCAATTTTTTGATTCGTGTTTAGTCGCGGTATAATCATAGTAATATAATAATAAATGGTTCACTTCTTTTTCTAGTATAGATTAGTATCTATTTGTTGATAGTCTTTACTACTAGAAAGTATTGTTACTGTTCCTGTGAACAGAATTAAAACTGCTAACAATGCAACACTCACAATTATCGCAATCATCATGCCTAAAACTTTATTACAGTGCATATGCATCGTATTCAGTATAACAGCGCGCCTAGCGAAGCCCAAAGGGCGAAGTTAGGTGTAGCAGGGGATCAATAAAGCAGTGAAACAGTTATGAATTTGAGTGTGTGCAAAAACATATATCTATATCAAATGCCATCTCTCATACATGCTATAAGTTCTCGCATGTCCTCATCATCAATGCCATCTATAGCTGATACACCAATTCCCCTTTGGGACAATGCTTTAGCGATTTCCTCCGAAGTTCCACCTGCTTCTCCTTCAATAATAACATCCGTGCTAACAGCACTTAATCTTCTCCCTAAGAGTTCAAATCCCGATCCTTTATTAGATTCGATCATTTCAAGTTGAATATACCAAATGTATTGTTTGTTTTACAGTATTAACTTAAGTAAATAAGTTTTATCCAAGAGCCTCTTTTAGAGCGCAAATGACTTTTTCAGTTGATACATAGGTCAATCTTGTTCCTGTATTTAACCTAGGAATTTTCATTAGTGCATCGAATAAAACTCCACGTACCTCCTCAGCAACACTTCTTGCTAGTTCAGATATAAAATAATCATCAATCACCTCAAGTTCCTCTGTAGAGTTATCTCCATACAATGGAGTCATTCTTATTGATAATGAATGCGCTTTATTTTCTAGTTCAGGTAATTCCATATTAGTTAAATAAACATTATAAATTATTCAAGTGGCCACTTTGGCTTATTTTCAATTAAGTATTTAATTAGAGGAATAGTTTTATCTTCAATTGCTGATTTCAGTGATTCCTTATCCTCTTCATCTACTGGGGCATCTCTTCCTAGCCATTCTCTACATGAGTTAGAATCAAAAATAATACTACCATCTCCTTTTACAAAGCCTGCTCCTAGAAATTGGTCTTCAGATTTAATGTGAGAAGAGAGAACACTACTATGTTCAATTCCACTACTAAATATTATTGCTATGTTTGTCCTGACTGATTCAATTTCTACTTCTAAAGCGACAAATTTCATTTTTCCTACCAACTCATTAAGTTCGGCAATTGCTGACTCATCTAATGAATCAGGTGATATTGGAGTTTTATTGCCAGAGACCAATGTAATTTCCATAAGCTAACTATATTATGAAAAGTATATCTGTCAATAATTCAGTTAAATGTATTAATTAAACCACTTTTAACCAGCATCCCCCATATTGCTATTGCCTTTTTGGGCAAAATTTAGTACAATAATCTGATTTGTTTAATAAAAAAGTAATTAAACGAATCACAAAAAATAAATACCCAGATCATTAATTCCATAGAAATTCTCTCGCAGGGAGAACCGTGTATATAAACCTAGTTTGTGTACACGCTCCTCTCTGCTCTGTGATGTCGTGTCGCCGATGTGAAGTTGCTTGGCAGTCATGCACACACCTATCCCCATGTTCTCTTGGCGAATGCTGAGTTTAAAAGAACTCGTAAGGGGATCTCGTAGGGTCACGAGAAAAAACAAGAGACCTCAGCAAGGTAGAGGGTCGAGGGTGCTTCCCCTTAAGCAATCTTTCAACAAAACGGCTCAGTAGTCACTTCGGTAAACTATTGATAGTCCGAGAAAGAGAGCATCAAAAAATTACAAGGAAGGCCAGAGGTTAATTCTGGTCTTTTTTGTTAATCGTCTAATTGTTTCAATTTGTCTTTTGCGCCTTCTAGGAAAGGACTCATTTCTAATGCTGTTTCTAGGGCTTCTCTTGCTTCTTCAATCTTATCTGCCTCCATTGCAGCCCATCCAAGTAGTTCATACGCAGATGGATCATCTGGGTACTTTTCTACTGCTTTTTGTGCCATATAGAATGCTTCTTCTGTTTTACCTGCTTCTACACTGGTAGTTATATATCCGTGGAACGATTCCAAGGATGCGTCTGGTAGGCTAGTTAGAACTTCGTATTGTTGTAGTGCTTCTGAAACATTGCCGATTGAATATTCTATCTTTGCAATGCTTCTACGTATTTCAGACTCTGGGCGGAACCCATTTGCGAGTGCATATCGAAAGAATGTATTTGCGTTAGCTAGGTCTCCCGTTTCTTCGTATGCGCGACCTAGGAAGTATTGAACTTCTGGTTTTTGAGGATCAATGTTATATGCCTGTTCCAAAGAGGCGAGTGCTTGCTCTGGTCGTTCTGTACTTAGTTCACAGTAACCCTGAACTATCCAAGCGTCTCTGTAATCTCCTTTTGTTTGAGTTACTTGAATTAGGAGTGGCAAAGCAAGTTCGCATTCTTGTACTTGAGCTAGTGCTCTAGAAAGCAGAGTAACTAAATGAATGTTTTGGCTCTCTGAAAATAATTCAAATTCCTGATACGCAGCAACCAATGTTCTGGCATATGTTCTAAGCACCGGCTCCCATCCGTTTATCACATTGTCTAAATGCTCTCTGGCTGCAGTGTGATTACCTTCTATTATAGAAAGAAGAGAGAGTCCATATTCTTTTTGAGGTGAATCATCTGCATTTTCTAGTAGTGATTTAGTTTGTACTAGTTCTCCTTTTCTAAGAGCAACAATACTTTCAAGAAGCAGAAGATCTTCTGCTCTTGCACCTTCCTTTTTCATTTTCTTTATAGTCTCTTGCACTCCTTTCATGTCACGGCGTTGCAACTGTGCTTGTGCCATCTTCCTAAGTGCTGGTAATCCTCCACCTGCTTCTACAGCCTGTTCATACTGTGCTGCGGCACCTGCCCATTCGTTTCTAACGGCTAACATGTCACCTTGCCTTAGGTGGAATAGCGCTTGGTCTCTTGGGTCAGTTAAGACTGTTGTACTTATAACATCGGAATTTGTATCTATTGTGACCTCTTGTTCAGAAGCACTTCTTTGTAACAAAAGTGTTGATTGAGACAACTGCCACCAAAGAAATGTAGCCAGTGTTCCTGCACAGATAATTGCTAATACAACGGGAGCGATGATACGTACCTGTAGTTTCATTTAATGAGGAAGATAAAAAATTCTATTCTTCTGAATCTGCAATCTCTACAGTTGGATTCATTTCACCATCCTCTTCTGAAGTTGATTGCGCTTCTATTGTATTTTTTGCAGCAGCTTCTGCCAAGTGTTTTGGAATTACTGCTTCTATTGCTCCCCATATTCCTTCTCCTTCCTCTGGTAATAGAATTGTTACTTGATCACCAACCTCTGCTCTATAAAAAGTTACAGAGGCAAGTAGTACTCTAAATGTTTTTCCTTTGCCTAGTACTTTATATTGACCATCTTCTTGAATCAGAGTTCCAACGATCATTTTTCTGTTTACAGGCAATATCTGCTTGTAAATAAATTTGCCTTCATCTGTGATTGTTAGCTTCATTCCGTCTCCTTCTACTAATTTACTCTTACTTGCATAGTTTGCAGGCACTGGATAGGTCTGACCTTCTGTGTCTACCATGTTTTGACCATCAAATACTCCTTCTACTACTTTTCCTTCTGATCCAACAGATACACTTGCTCCCATTGTTTCTGCTTTCATAGAGAACTTTTCTTTTCCTGTATCGCGAACTCCTGTCATAGAACGCAACATTGCTTGAGCAGTCTTCAAAGAAGATTCAGCTGACTCAATTAGCTCCTGTATATTTATTAGATTGTCTTCGGACATGTTAGAAAGTGTGTAATTGTTTAGAGTGGTCTGGCCTTCACATCAAGTTGTGTATTTTTCATTTGTTCATTCATTTCTATTTCTGTGAGCAGGCCATCCTGAGCGCCGATATATTGAACAACGCTAGCTGCGTTTATGCTACCTGCTTGCATGGATTCTGGCAAGTTTCTACCTTGCATCAAAGCCCAACTAGCACCGACCCCAAATGCGTCTCCTGCACCTGTTGTATCGGTTATGTTTTCGGTTTTAATAATAGGGCATTCGTATACTTGTTTTCCGTCAGATGCTTTGGATCCTGCAGATCCAGAGGTAATACATACGTTAGTTACACCAGCCTGCAGTAGTGCCTTGATTGCTTCATCTACAGATTCCTTTTCTGTGAATTTAAGCGCTTCTTCTTTATTTAAAAGTAATAGATTTGTGTGAGACAAAAGCTTTCTATTATTTTCAGGTTTTATTCCTGCTTCTATTTGGCATCCACCGGGGTTCCAAGTTAGTCCCATATCTTTATTCATTGTAACTATTTCTATTAAGTCATCTTGTATAACACAGCTGTTTTCTTGAATGTGGTTCAAATACATCCACTGTGCATTGCAAACCATCTCTTTGTTAAAGATTGCATCATGCAGATGCTTGTTTGCTCCTGGGTCATACAAAATAACTCTATCGCCACTGCCAGATGTAAGGATGATAGAGAAACTAGATACTTCTTCTTCAACTATAGTTGCGCATCTTGTATCTACTTTTTCATTTTTAAGGTTCTGTAGTAGTTTCTCTCCCCATTGATCGTCACTTACTACTCCACAGAATCCTGCATCGCAGCCGAGCCTAGAAAGCCCCACAGATGTATTAGACGCACCACCACCACATGACTCAATAACTTTTTGAGTATGTATCTTTGATCCTAGAGGAAATGTAAAAGCATCATCATTTTGCGTAGATGTTACGGTGTCTTTATCAAGCTGAATGAAGACGTCATAGGTAGCGCCACCAATTGATATTGTTCGAGTTCGCATTGCTTTATGAATGGTACCTTTTTTCTACGTCTTGTAGAAATGCAACTGTTCGTTGCAGTGATTTTTTCCTTTTCCATCTGATATACATTAGCCCTGCTGCTGTTATTAATGATGTTAGCCATACAAAGCTAGGTAGTCCTGTTCCAGGTGTAGCTGGAGCGCTGCCATGCAGGTTAATTGGTCCTGGGTTTTGTAATTGAGCTTGTAGATCAATATTAGATGGGACTGGTTCACCAGAGGTTGCTACGAATCCTTCTCCTGTACTCATTGGTATACCTTCACCTTCTGCAATTAGATCTGACATTAGTTCTCCTGTAACACTTACAGGTGTGATTCTTACAAAGTATTTTACCTCTTTAAGTAGATCACGAATTGTGTAGTTCCTTAGTTCCCCATTTAGGATTCTCTTTTCAATAAATACCTCTGGTTCGATTCCATACTCTAAAACAAAAGAGGAAAGGGGAATCCCTACCTGCATGTTTGACCAGTCCAACATAAGTGCATCTTTTTGTGCAGTTGTTTTTAGACTTAAGCCCAACATTGTTGCTTTTATTACATCACTTTTCTCATCACTCTCTCGTTCTCCTTTTAATGCTGTTATTGCAAAGTAGTAATCCATTCCTGGTTGTAGCCCAGCGATTTGAACAGATGTTGTTGCGTATCCTGTTTCCAAACTAAACGAGAACTCTGTAGGAGTTTCTCCTACATATACTCGGTATGCTTCTACTGGTTCTTCTGTTACTGCATCCCATTGCAAATTTACAGCATTTGCATCTGTGTTAGACGTTACGTTCTGTACTTTTGGTAGCCCTTTCATTCCTATTTCTATTTGAGTTGTTTCAATTGTTGAATTACCAGCCTCATCTACTATCGTTACTACTAAATCGTATATTCCAGAATCTGGTGCAGTAAATAAGTGTTGATATTTATTATCGTCACCTAATGCTTTTTCTAGTATTAATATTTCTCCATCTAATTCTGCAGATATTTCTTCTACACCATCTTCCAATTCTATAACTAATAAAGCATCTGTTCCTTCTATTGGTTTTTCTGGGGACAAAGACACTCTAGTAATTTCTGGAGCAGTGGTATCTAACATAAAGGAGATATCTCCTGAATCAAGTAATCCAGCTTCGTCTCTTACACGAAGTACGTGATCTGTTACTTCTGGATCTAATTCTATATCTATAGAGAACTCTCCATAAATATCTGTTTCTCCGTTAACAGGTTCTGTTCCTCCTGTAACTATTAGGTTAACAAATGGTTCTGCCTCACCAGTTACAGTAATAGAGGTGCTATTTAACAACGCATTATCTGCAGGCTCTGTTACCTGAATCAGCTTTGCTCCAGCATTATTGTTTGGTCCTCCTGTTACTTTAATAATTGTCTCTCCTATTATTTCTGGTCTTTCACTGTCCTGCGCATGCAGGATGTGATTGTCTGCAGTCCTAAATCTAAGTCCTAGTGTTAGCTGCTTCTCCCCTAGATCTTGTGGTCGGAAAGTTACTGTTCCGTTAAGTGGCAAGAAAGCAGAAGGATCTGTAGAAGATAGAAGCACTACTCCTGTGTAGTCTTCTACTAGATTTCCATTAACATCTACAGCAGCGATTCTTAGAGTTGTATCTTCATTAACATTTAGTTCAGCTGGAGCTGTAATAACAAAATGATCTATCTGTTCAAATTGCAACTGAGCTCTAAGATTTGAGTTATAAGATGTTCCAGTATTGTTACTAGTTCCTGGACGGAATAACTGACGTCCGTAAGTAGATATAGGAGTTGTAGCTTGATATGTTCCACCTACTGCTTGCACAGTATCTACATCTATAATTGTTTCTCTGTTTAGAACTTTTCCACTTATTAAATCTATAGCACGTAGAATCATTTCTCCTTGTTCATAAGCTTTTACTTTAAATTGCTGTTCTCCTGTTTCATCTGTTTCGTTATTAACTGCTTCTATACGATCAGATGATCTAGTGCTGATTAATTGTAATGGTCTTCGTTTAATAGGATTTCCATACTTATCACGCAATACAATAGTTA
>Ga0209249_1000335_pt1 | contig 59826 bp, 72 predicted proteins | sample SaaInlV_200m_DNA_4_FD_184653 | JGI IMG/M metagenome (GOLD analysis project Ga0209249, IMG submission 184653) | Marine microbial communities from expanding oxygen minimum zones in the Saanich Inlet - SI037_S3LV_200m_DNA (SPAdes) (version 2) | ecosystem: Environmental > Aquatic > Marine >...
TATCTTTTTTTTAATATCTTTTGCATTAGAAAGACTAACAAATGTAAATCCTGCGTCTCCCTTAAATATACAACAATGTTTCCTAGTGGGGCAAGTCTTGCACTGTTTCTTGAAATTCATATTACTAACTATTATTGTTTAATTTAAATATTTATTGAAACAATTAAATCCTTTTTTAACATACCATTAAAGGTTTTTATTACGAAGTTCTCTAAAAGATATCTGACCTATTATGTCTATTGGTGTAACTTGCGGACTCCAAACTTCCGGAGCCTTGTAACTTTCATCGTAATCTTCTAAAAGTACTGAAGAAAGAATATATTCTTCTATAAATTTTTTTTCATAAGAATTAACCATATCTTGTAAATCTTTATCTACGTTTTCTTTCCCTATATAGACCTGATTATAATAATCCATAATATTTATTTTTAGGTCATCTTTGAATCTTCTTGGTGAAAAAAGATAATGGTCCCTTACAAATGATCCAGATTCCCAAATAATTGGAAATTTCAGAATCGCCTCATAAGAAGTGTATTGCCACAATCTATGAGTCACATATGATTCTTTCCATCCCTTGTATTTTTCTGTTGGAATACCTACAATATATTCATCAAATCTGACAATATCTTTCAAATCACCTAGATTATCTTGATTAAAATTATTTGGCCTAGTTTTAGGTAATAAGAATCCAGAGTTCTGTATACTTTTCCAATTTTCTTCTGAAGTAAAATGTATTATCTCCATAGTTATTAAGTGGACTAACTAAAAATTTATAAATGAATATGTTGAATAATTTTCTACTAATTTAAAGAGGATTTAAAAAATGACAGTAGAATTTGACGAATTTAAAGGAAATAAAATAATAAAATTAATTGGTGAACAAGACACGGAATCTAAATGGCCTTTTAGCTTTGGAAAAATGAAGGCTAAGTTGATAGTAGAAAACTTCGAAGAAATCAAGAAGTTTGCTGAAAAGGAAGAATAATTTATTCTTTCAACATTTTTTCTTTATTTAATTCTTCTAAAACTGAGATCATAACTAATGGAAATGTGATAGATACGTCTCCGATTACAGTAACTGCATCAGAATCATCTTTGATTTTTCCCCAGGATTTAGCTTCATTAGTTGTTGCTCCAGACATAGATCCTGAAGTGTGCCTAGCAGTTGTCATATATACTGCATAATCCAAACCACCATTCAATAGGCAAGCCATTATTGCATGATGTTTTGAAATACTTCCCCCTAAGGATATCAAACCTTTCTTTTCATCTTGAGAAGCACTTAGTAATATATTCTGAAAATCTTTGATAACATCAACTACGAAATCTTCATTATCTTGTTGAAACATAAATAGATGAAACCCGAATGCCCCATCAGTTATAGCTGGACAGAATATTGGAACATTCTGTTTTGCTGCCTGGAATAGTATTGAATCTTCATCTTTTAGAGTTTTTCCGATTTCTAAAAATATTTCTGAAGGAGTCCACCGATTTTTAATAGAATATAAATTTTTCAAATAAGGTTTCATTAAATCTTCAAATTTTGCATAAGATTCTGTTCTAATAAACAGGTTTCCAACACGATTGACACCTTTTTCATATAGTTCTACATCATCTGAAGAAAAATCACCAATTACAAATTCTTCATTATGTGCTTTCATTATGTCTTCCTCTATTCCTCCAACAGTTGTGACTACCACATCTACCAAACCTAATTTTATTATTTGAGCAAAAAAACCTCTTAATCCTGAAGTAACCATATTTGAAGTATATGTTAAGTAGATTTTAGCACCATCTTTCTTCATCTTGATTATATTTTCTTTGGCTTTTTTTAGTTCAATGCTTTGAAATCCAACTTTTCCTAGAGAATCTACTAATTCATTCACATTGATTCCTTCTTTCCACTTCAAATCTTTAACAAACTCCATAATATTTTTGCTAAAATATGCATTTATAAAGCTTTTTTTATTGAAATTGGTAAGGTTTATAAAATTCTGAGTTTAGTTCTAAGATATGGATTACAAAAAGCTAGGTTTTAAGTGTGGAATTGAGGCACACCAGCAATTGGAAGGAAATAAACTATTCTGTAATTGTCCTTCGATAGTCCATGATAAAGATCCAGATATTTTCTTTGAACGTAAGTTGATGGCAGTAACTGGTGAGATGGGAAAGACAGATCTTGCCGCTAAAGCAGAAATGAAGAAAAATAGGATCAATAAATATGAAGCTTGTTCTAGTTCTTCTTGCCTTTTAGAGATGGATGAAGAGCCACCTCATAGTGTTAATCAAAATGCTCTAGAGACTGCACTAGAGGTTGCAATGTTAATGAATATGAAGATAGTTGATGAAGTAGAATTTATGAGGAAGATTGTAGTAGATGGTTCTAATGTTTCTGGGTTCCAAAGAACAGCTATAATTGGCATGGATGGGTATATAGATACATCCAAAGGAAAAGTTATAATTGAAAGTTTATTTTTAGAAGAAGAAGCTGCACAGAAAATAAAGGAAGATGGTAATAGTGTTAGTTGGAGATTGGATAGGTTAGGTGTGCCCTTATTAGAAGTCCAAACTGATGCGAATATAAAAGATGCAGATCATGCTAAAGAAGTTGCTTCAAAAATAGGTATGATTCTTAGAAGTACTGGTAAAGTAAAGAGAGGAATTGGAACAATAAGACAGGATGTAAATGTTTCAATTAAAGGGCATCCAAGAATCGAAATAAAAGGATTTCAAGAATTAAAGATACTATCTGAAGTTGTTGAAACAGAAATTAAGAGGCAACAAAAAAATATGGGTGAAGATCCTCATGTTCGTAAATTTAATTCAGATGGCACTACCGAATTTATGAGACCTATGCCTGGTGGAGCAAGAATGTACCCGGAAACTGATGTTCCTTCGATTAAGATTACCAAATCTATGATTAAAGCTATAAAGATCCCAGAATTAATCTCTGACAGAATACTCAAATACGAAAAAGAAGGAATTAATCCAGATTTAGCAATAGGATTAGTTAAAAACAACATACAGCTGGCAGATTATAATTATAGGATAGATAAGAATTTTCTTGCACATGTATTAATTGAATTACCTAAAGAGATAAAAAAGAGATTCGGATTAGATTATAAATTTCAAGAAAAAGATTTCAATTTTGTTCTTGTTGCATATGAAAAGAAAAAGATAACAAAAGAGGCTATTATTGATATATTGACATCTATTGCAAAAGGAGAAGATATAAACCTGAAAAAATATGCTCCTGTTGATGATTCAAAAATAGATGGAGAAATAAAAGAAATAGTTGAGAAAAACAAGAACCTTAGTGTTGGTGGAATTATGGGAATAGTTATGGGTAAATATCGTGGGAAAGTTGATGGAAATAAGATTTCTAAACTAGTTAACAAATATATGAATTAAGTTTCATTCTTGACTATACAATTCTAAACAGTTGGTCTAGTTATATTTATGTTTTTTACTAAAACGTCTGAAGAAATAAACGGTGAAGAAGAATCCCAACTAGTTATTTGTTCTTTGTCTTTTCCAAATAATTGAATATTCTTTAACATGTTCAAAATATTCTCACTAATCCTTATGTTCTTTATAGGTTGAGTTAGTTCGCCATTTTCTATCATAAAAACTCCATCTCTAGGTATTGTTGAGAAATCTCCAGTAGCATAATTTTGGAATCGAGTGTACCAAGTGTTTGTTATGTAAATCCCTTTCTTTATGTCGAAGGGATTCCCAGTTTTTCCTTCTAAAATAGTGTTTGTTGAGTCAGGAGCTATCAATCCTGCATTTGATGTGGTTTTTACTTTGTATTTTTTTGCAGTTGAAGTATTGTGAAGATAAGTTTTTAAAATTCCATCTTTTATTACCTCTGTTCTTTGAGTTGGAACACCTTCACTATCAAAGCTTGATGAACCAATTCCATTAGGTAGCCTACCATCATCAGTCATGTTAAAATTTCCTAGCTTTTTGTTTAATTTTCCTGTTAGAAAAGACAGCCCAGCCTCTACACTAAACATGGACGCTGCATCTCCAAGACTTCCAAAAATACTAGATGAAGCTAATGGTGCTAAAACTAAATCAAACTTTCCACTCTTTCCTTGTTTAGGACAGCATGCAAGCTTTGCAAACTCTCCAGACAATCTACTTGCCTTTTCAACATCAAAATCTTTTAACATTGTCGAGGATAGAGTTTTATGATTTGAAGATTCTTTTGATATTAAGGATCTTATTGAAAAATATAATGAGGAAGATTCTTCTTCTGCATCTACTTTAGTAGAAGTTATTATTCTTGATTTTCCTGTTGCACTCATAAATGTTCCAGAAGCTCGTTTTGCATTTTCTAAAGCTGCGTTGATACCAGATTCCACTATATCGACTTCATCAATATCCTTTATCTTTTTATCAAATAGGCCAGGAACTTTCTTATACTTGAATGGCCCTTCTGCTATTCCGAAATAATTTCCACTTTGTTTTGTGAATTTTAGAAAATTTGAAATATTCTTCACTAATTCTTTTGCACTTTTTTTATCTGATTCTTTCAGATCTGTTGAAATGATTTTATTATCTTTTACTGCGAAAACTCCAATTTGTGATGAATCTTCAGTACCAGTCTTTACTATTTTATTATTTACGAATTTTAAATTGCTCATCTCTAAATCTTGTTTTATTAGAATGAAATCATCCACTTCTTTTTCTAATTCTTTTTTCAAATAATCTAGTATCATCTTAACTTTATTCCTCTTAATCTTATTGAAGGTCCCCCTGTTGTTACAGGTATTCCTTGCATGGGTTCACCTTTTCCACAAGTTGCTGCGAAAAATTTCAGATTATCAGCAACTCCATCTATTGCAGACCAAAATGCAGGAGTTGTTATCTCGAGTATCGGAGATCTAACTGGTTTAGTTAACTCTCCTTTTTCTATAAGGTAAGCTTCATTCCCAACATATTTTTGTTGATATCTCTTATCATCTATATTCCATTCCATGAAGTTTTTTATGTAAACTCCTTTTTTGATATCTTTGATTAGTTCTTCCTCTTTCAGATCCCCTTTCTCTATATATGTATTCGACATTCTAACGATTGGTTCAACTGAAAAATGATTTGCTCTTGCCGAGCCATTGCTTTTTACACCTAACTGAGATGCAGTATCCCGATTGTGTAAAAATTCATTGATTATCCCATTTTTCATTAATACTTTTTTTCTTGCTTTTACTCCCTCATCATCATATAAATAGAATCCATATTTGCCCTTTAGAGTAGGATCATCAATAACTGTTACATTCTCATTTCCAATTTTATGACCTAACATATCTTGAGTAACGAATGATTCTCCAGCCTGTGCAGATTCCCTTCCAAAAATTCTGTCTGCCTCATAAGGGTGCCCACAAGATTCATGAGTTGCTATTCCAGTCACTTCTGGTGCACAAATAACATCTACTTTTCCTTTTGGCACTTTTATCCCCTTAATCATATTTGTCCTTAGAGTTGCTATTTCTTCACCTATATTTTTCTCTAATTCCCATTTTTTGATTGCTTCATAACCTGTAGAAGTACCGTATTGGTGCATCCTTTGTATCGATTTATTTGATTCTATCAGAGTTATTAAATAAAAGAAATTAATAGTAGGTATTTCTGAATAGATTCTTGAGCCTTCAGTATTGATATAGTATTTCTTAACTAATTTATCAGATAACGAGTAGTATCCATGTTGAGGGTTTATTGATTTATCTAAGTCTGTTAAAATTTTTATTTTTTCTTCAGGACTTATTTCCCTAACATCTTTTATTTGTTTGACTTTGTATGATTTTTTTTGAATTTGTTCTTGAGAGAATTCTACTTTCTCAGCTAGTTTTGAAGATCTTTTTGTTAGCCTAATTGCCTTATCTAATTGTTTTTTTATATGATCTTTTGATAATTGATTTGCTGCCATAAACCCTAAGGAATTATTAATTGAGAATCTTATCCCCAATCCTGCACTATTATCGAAAGATGATGCATCTAGATTTCCATCCTTTAACATAAAACTATTTGAAGACCTAGATTCTAGTCTAGCTTCAGCATAATCTGCCCCTTTCTTTTGAAGATATTTGATTGAAAAATCTGCTAATTCCTTGTGCATAAGTTAGTTTAGTTTGAACAGAGTTTATATAAATTATGGAAAAGTTTAAATAGAATTATCAAAGAAATATAATTATGTTAAGAACACACACATGTGGGGAATTAAATAAGGCGCTTGTTGATAAAGAAGTTACACTTTCTGGGTGGGTAGATACTGTGAGAAATTATGGTAAACTTGCTTTTGTTGATTTAAGAGACAGATATGGGATAACTCAAGTGATCCTTAGTGCTAAAGATATTCCAGATATTGATAAATTAAGAAATGAAGATATTCTAAAAATTACTGGAAAGGTAAAGAGTAGATTGGAAGGTAAAGAGAATAAAGATATCTCAACAGGAGATATTGAAGTTAAAGCAAGTTCTCTTAAAATCCTTAGTAAATCGAAAGATTTGCCTTTTGAAATAAATAAAGATATTGAAGTTGGAGAGGAATTGAGATTAAAATATCGTTACCTAGATTTAAGAAATCCTGGTATGGCGAGAAATATGAAAATGAGGCATGATACTATCCTATTCCTTAGAAATTTCTTACATAAAGAAAAATTCCTAGAGATAACAACTCCTATGTTAACAAAATCTACTCCAGAAGGTGCAAGAGATTATGTTGTACCATCAAGATTACACAAAGGAAAATTCTATGCACTTCCACAATCACCACAACAATATAAACAATTATTAATGTGTGCAGGAATTGACAAATATGTTCAAATGGCCCCTTGTTTTAGAGATGAGGATGCAAGAGCACATAGAGCACCTGGAGAATTCTATCAAATGGATCTTGAAATGTCATTTGTTGAACAAGATGATATTCTAGAACTTGTAGAGGGTTTGATGATAAAAATGGTAGAAGAACTTTATCCTGAAAAGAAAATTACGAAAATCCCTTTTCCAAGGATAAAACATGCAGATGCAATCAAAGAATATAAGACAGATAGTCCAGATATAAGGGAAGATAAAAAGGACGACAATGAATTAGGATTCTGTTGGATTGTTGATTTTCCATTATTTGAGAAACAGACAGAGGAAGATTTTTTCCATGGCGCTGGAAAAGATTTGGCACCATCTCACCATATGTTTACTGCACCAAAGGAAGAAGACATTAAATTATTAGACAAAACTCCTGGAAAAGCTAAGAGTTATCAACATGATATGGTCTTAAATGGTTTTGAAATTGGTGGAGGAAGTATAAGGATCCACGATCATAAATTACAAGATAAAATATTTGATCTTATTGGATTTACTAAGAAACAAAAGAAAGAATTTAGCCATTTATTAGAAGCATTTTCATATGGAGTTCCACCTCATGGAGGAATTGCTTTAGGATTGGATAGATTGATGATGATCTTACTTGGAAAAGATACAATAAGAGAAGTTATCGCATTCCCAAAGAATAAAGATGCTAGGGATCCTGTCATGGACGCACCAGCAGATATAGAAGACTATCAATTAAAAGAATTAGGGATAAACTTAGATAAGAAAAATTTATAAGTGAACAGTTTCTCTAAAAATCTACAATGTGGCTCCGTAGCTTAGCAGGTGGAGCGTCCGGCTGTTAACCGGAAGGTCGGCAGTTCGAGTCTGCCCGGAGCCGCTTTTTATTCATTCGTGGTGTAAATAATGCCTAAAATAGATCAAAACTTGATAAAAGATATTGCAAAATTAGCAAGATTAAATCTAACAAAAAAAGAGGTTTTGCAGTTTGAATCAGATTTTAAAGATGTTCTCAAATATTTTGAAATTTTAAATGAATTAGATGTTAATAATACTAAGTCTTCATTTAGACCAATTGAAGAAAGTAATGTTACTCGTGAAGATAAGATTGTAGAATGCATAGACCAAAAAGAAGCATTAAAATTCTCTAAACAAACTAAGGATGGTTTCTTTATAGGGCCAAGAACTGTAAAATGATAGATAACCAGGTTAAAGAAATCACCAAGGGAAAAGTAAAGTGTTTAGATTATACTAAAAATGCAATAAAACGAATCAAAGAAATTAACAAAGATAATCATTACATTACTACTATGTGTGAAGATCTTGCTATCTCTCAAGCTAAAGAAATAGATTCTAAAACTAAGAAAGGTAAATTAGCAGGAACAATCTTCACAATAAAAGATAATATATGTGTTAAAGATGTTGAAAGTACAGCCAATTCTAAAATTCTTGACGGATACAAACCTATTTTTGATGCAACTGTTGTTGAGAAATTGAAAAGAGAAGGTGCAATAATAGTTGGAAAAGATTCTTGTGATGCTTTTGGATTTGGAGGATTTAATGTTAATGTAGGGGTAGGGAAGAATATCCCAAAAAATCCGATAGATAGTTCTAGAACTTGCGGAGGATCTAGTGGAGGTTCCGGAGGAATAACTAAGAAAGCAGATTTTGTTCACGTTGCTATTGGAGAGAGTACCGGAGGGTCTATTGAGTGCCCTTCAGCATTTTGTGGAGTTGTAGGATTTTGTCCGACTTATGGATTAGTTAGCAGATGGGGATTAATCTCATATGCAGATTCATTTGATAAAATAGGAGTTATGACTAAAACTGTTGAAGATAATGCAAGAGTCATGAGTGTTATTGCAGGTCACGATAATAAAGACGGGACTTCATTGAAAGTTGATAAAAAAGATTATGTTAAATCTATGAAAGAAGATTCTAAAAAATTAAAGATTGCTATAATTAAAGATGGACTTTCTGAAGGAACTTCTCAAGAAGTGAAAGAATCATTTAATGATATGGTTGAAACCTTAAAGAAAGATGGTTTTGAGATTGATGAGATTTCTTTACCTTTAACTTTTAAATATGGTATAGCAACATATTATATCCTTGCTACAAGTGAATCTTCTACTAACCTATCTAGATTTTCTGGATTGAGATATGGTGTTGAAGAAAATAAAAAAGGGAAATACTTTGATGATTATTTTTCAGAGATTAGAAGTAAAAATTTCAATACAGAAAGTAAAAGAAGAATCATGTTGGGAACATTTACTAGAATGGCAGGATTTAGAGATGCATATTACATCAAAGCTACTAAAGCTAGAACAAAGATTATAGAAGAGTATAAGAACCAATTTGAGAAATATGATTTATTGATCTCGCCGACAATGCCAATTGTTCCTCCTAAATTTTCAGATATTAAAAAAATGAGTGCATTGGAAGCTTATACAATGGATATTCTAACTGTTGGTCCAAACTTGGCAGGAATACCTCATGCAAGTATGCCAATCCATAAAGGAGACTTGCCTATTGGAATGATGGTTATGGCAGATCACCTACAAGAAGATAAAATTTATAGATTATTAAAAAGAATCGAGGAGTTAAGGTGAAATTTAAATCTGATGTGGTTATTGGATTAGAAATTCATGTTGAACTAGATACAAACACAAAATTATTTTGTGGATGCAGAACTAGTGGGAATGATAAACCAAATACTAGAGTATGCCCAATTTGTCTAGGACATCCTGGAGCAAGACCTGTATTGAATAAGAAGGCATTAGATTATGCAATCAAACTTTGTTTAGCTACCGATTCTACACTAACTCCTGAAGTCATATTCTCTAGAAAAAGTTATTTCTATCCAGATATGTCGAAAAACTTTCAAATTAGTCAGTACGAGGAACCTCTATCTGTTGGGGGAGCAATCGAATTAGAAAGTGGAAAGAAAATCAATCTGACAAGGATCCATATTGAAGAAGACCCTGCATCCATAACTTATCCAAAATCTGCTAAGAATTCAGATTATAGTTTAATAGATTATAATAGGTCTGGAAATCCATTAGTTGAGATAGTCACAGAACCTGAACTAACAACCCCTGATGAAGCTAGAGAATTTCTAAACAAATTAATCAGTGTCCTAAATTATCTGAAAATATTTGATATGAAATCTGGAATAATAAAAGCCGATGCGAATATTTCTATAAAAGGAAGCGGATATAGAAGAGTTGAAGTGAAAAATATTACTGGATTTAAAGAGATTGAAAGAGCATTAGAATATGAGTTAGAAAGGCAGAAAGAACTTGTCAAAGAAGGAACAGAAATTGTAATTGAGACTAGAGGATGGGATGCTAAAGATAGAGAGACTTATTCCTTAAGAAAAAAAGAAACAGAAGAAGGATATGGATATATCATTGAACCGGATCTTGTTAAAATAGATGTTAATGAAGAATTAATCGGAATTTTGAAAAAAGAGATTCCGGAACTTGCACATAAAAAAGCTAAAAGATTCATTAAAGAGTATAAAATCGATAAAGTTGATGCTAAAGTCATGGCAATGGAACTCGAACTTGGAGAACTATTTGAAAAAGTAGTTAAGGAGATTGATCCAATATTAGCAGGTAGATGGTTGAGAAGAGAATTATTGAGAGTTCTGAATTATAATAAAAAAACACTTCAGGATATTAAAATTGATGAATCCCATATTATTGAATTATTAAGCCTTATTGAAACAAAGACCATTACTGAAGCAACAGGTAAGAAGCTTATTGAGATGTTAATAGACAAACCTTTTTCTCCGAAGGATTATGTCGAAAAGAATGAACTTGCGCAAATTACTTCTGAGATTGAGTTAGAGGATATCTGTAAGAAGATTGTTTCTCAAAATGAAAAGGCCGTAGAAGATTATAAGGGTGGAGAAGAAAAATCATTTAATTTCTTAGTTGGAATGGTTATGAGAGAGACTAAAGGAAAAGCAAATCCAGTCATAGTTAAAGATGCTATGAAACGAATTTTGAGTTAATTTTAGATAAAAGATAACCTTTTAAACCTCTTATTTTAAATTTATTTTACAATGAAAAACATACTTATCCTTGCAACTGGAGGCACTATAGCTTCTGTAAAAACAGACGAAGGACTTAGACCTGCTTACAAACCTCAAGAAATGATTGATTTAATTCCAGAGCTTAAAGATATAGCTAACTTGGAAGGAAAATTGATTATGAATATAGATTCTTCAGATATGGTTCCAGAGAGATGGATTGAAATCGCAGATTCTATTGATAAAAATAAGGATTCTTATGATGGGATTGTTGTTCTTCATGGAACAGATACTATGTCTTATACTTCTTCAGCACTTTCTTTAATGTTGAAAGGTATTGATAAACCGATTGTAATAACTGGTGCAATGAAAGGTATCGGAGAGGAAGGTAGTGATGCTATTGGCAATATGATAAATGCAGTTAAATTTGCAACTGAAGAATATAATGGAATTTATTGTGTGTTTGATAGTAAAGTTTACCAAGGTAGCAGAATCTCTAAAGTTAACCCTAGTAGTGTGAATGCTTTTGAAAATATCAACTCTTCACTTGTTGGAGAATTTAAGAAAGGAGAGTTCAATAAAGATGTAGATTATAACTCTTCTCTTGAAGACCTTGTTTATGAAAAAGATACAAAAATAAGTGATGAAGTTTATTATATGTATTTAACTCCAGGAATGAAAACTGATATAATTGATAAAGTTCTTGAATTAGGATATAAGGGGATTGTTATTGGAGGATATGGTGACGGAAATTTTCCTCTAAGATTCTTAGATAAATTCGAAGAAGTTCTTGATAAGAATATCCCTTTGGTTCTTGGATCTCAATGCCTTAAAGGTAAAGTTGATGCAGCTTATGAAGCAGGATTTAAACTTATGAAAAAGGGTGCTATCTCTGCAAAAGATATGACAAATGAAATGGCTGTAACAAAACTTATGTATGCAATTGGACATTCAGATAATCTAGAAAAAATCAAAGAAATTATGAGTGAAAATTATGCGAATGAGATTTCAGAATAGATTGAATAATTGATATAATATCCCTAGTGTAAAGATTAAGATTAATAATGCACCAATTAAAGTGTTCCTACCTAAATTATATTCTGGAACTCTTAACTTCTTTTTTCTTGCTTTCCAAAATATTAATACTATTAGAATGCCATCTATTCCTCCGGCAAATGCTCCAGTCATCCCTATTACATTTATGAAGCTTTTTGCACCACTTAAAAAAATAAGTAGAGGAATAGTCATAGTTAAAACCCATGCAATAGTTTTTTGAATTTTAAAATCAAAATGATAAATCTCTTTCATTGCTAATGCTAGAGTTAGTGATGATGTAAACATTGCTAATGCCGCAAATAAGTTCCCGAAAATAATCATTTCTTTTCCTAAGGCTTGTCCTAGCCCAATTGTTGATATTTCTGTAGTATTTGCTCCAGTTATCCCAATAGTTATTGCTGCAAAAATTATATATGCAGCTAAAGGTATTAAAGATCCAATAATTACTGCTTTCTTTAATTTATGTTTTTTATATATTAAACATTCTTTCATCTCAGGAACTGCTACCCCTCCAACAAATGAAAATAAAACTACTCCGTATGGTATTGCAAGTTTCATTAAATTAAACTCAGCAAGGTTACCTATATTGAAATCACCTTTGAGTATTGCGAATAGTCCCATCACTAAGATTAGTACCAATACGCTGGAAGCAAAAATTAATTCGGATTTTGTTATTGCTTTTAATCCTATAAATACTAATATTGAAACTATTGCAAAGAAAATTAGAGAAAATAACATAGGAGATCCACCAAATATTGCAGATAGTGCCCTACCTTCTCCAATTATATAAGCTATTAGTGCACCATAGACTCCAAAAAGTAGAGAGGCCATCATTATTGACTTGCCCCATTTTCCTAAATAAATATTAGCATAACCTGGAAGTTGATGATTCCCTGGAGTTCGGAGAACTATCTCTCCTATGAATAAATTTAACATCATTACTGCTAGACCTAATACAATTATATCTAAAACTCCTGTTAGAAATCCTGCTTTTTGAAATACATAGGGTAATCCTAAAACTCCTGCACCGATCACAGTTCCACATAAAGTTGCTATTGCCTTTGGAAAACCTTTATTTATCATATCTGATAAATTGGAACTTTTTATTTATATTGTTTTTGGTAAAAAGAATTTTCTTATTTCCATTATCCCTACACCAATAACTGTTACACCAACTATTTTTGCCCAATCAAAAAGTCCGAGTGGAACTAATTTGAAAGCCACAGCAAGTGGAGAATAAATAACTAGTAATTGTAGGGAGAATGCTATTAGTACTGCCCCTATTAGGTACTTATTTGTTAAGAATCCTACTTGGAATATGTTCTTGGTTTCTGATCTACAACTAAATACTAATAATAACTCGAAGACTACAGAAGTTGTCAAAGCAATAGTTCTTGCTTTATCTATATCTCCAGTTTGTAAATACTCTAGTGAAAATAAACTTAATGTCGCTATTGCACCCAAAATTCCAGCCAAGATTAAGAAAGTTTTTGTCCCCTTTAGGATTCCATCTTTTGGATTTCTTGGTTTTCTATCCATAATCCCTTCTTCACTTGGATCAACACCCAGAGCTAATGCTGGCAAACTATCTGTTACTAAATTTATCCATAATATCTGGAGTGGCAAAAGTGGAAGAGGCAACCCCATAAACATTGATGCCAAGATTACTCCCATTTCATCAAAATTTGCAGAGAGTAGGTATTTAATGAATTTTTTTATGTTGTCAAATATGGTTCTTCCTTCTTTTACTGCATCAACTATTGTTGCAAAATTATCATCTAATAAAATTATATCTGAAGTCTCTCTTGTAACATCTGTACCAGATTTACCCATTGCAATTCCTACGTCTGCCTTCTTTAGTGCAGGAGCATCATTTATTCCATCTCCAGTCATTGCAACTATCTCGCCATTATATTGTAATGCTTCAAGAATTCTAACTTTGTGTTCAGGGTTTACTCTTGCAAATATCCCTATATCTTTGATTTTCTTTGCTAATTGTTCTTTTGATAAATTATCTAGATCTTTTCCTTCTAAACTAGTTGTGTTTAAATTTAATTGTTTTGCAACGGCTTCGGCAGTTATTTTGTTATCTCCTGTAATCATGATAACCCTTATTCCTGCCTTTTTACATAATTTCAGAGCACCTTTCACCTCATCTCTAGGCAAGTCTTCTATGCCTACTAGACCTAAAAATACCATGTCTTTCTGACTTTTTGATTTTGAATATGCTAATCCTAAAACTCTTAGTGCAGATTTTGCGAATTCTTCATTTTTTGCCAAAATATTTTTCTTATCTCTCTCACTTAGAAGTTTTATTCCACCCCTATCATAAATATACTTACATTTATCTAGAACTATTTCTGGAGCACCTTTCATGTGTGTATAAGTCTTGCTTCCTGACCGGTCTATAGAGGCCATATACTTCTTTGATGAATCAAAAGGTACTTCATCTACTCTCCTGAATTCGGAGTTGATTTCTGCCTTTTTTGCTGCTACTAGAAATGCTATTTCAGTAGGATCCCCAATAAAATTCTTATTCTTTAATTGTGAATCATTACAAAGCATCCCAGTTTCTAATAATTTATTTATCTCTTTTTTGTTTATTTCGTTTCGATTATACAGAAAATTTCCTTCTGTCTTATATCCAGAACCTGTTACAGTTATTACTTTTTTATTTGCATAAATCTTAGTTATAGTCATTTCACCACTAGTCATTGTACCAGTTTTATCTGAGCAGATTACTGTAGTTGCACCAAGTGTTTCTACTGCTGCCAATCTTCGCACCAATGCCTTATCTTTGATCATACGCTGTATTCCTAACGCTAAACAGATTGTGATTACTGCAGGCAATCCTTCTGGTATTGCTGAAACTGCTAAACTTAAAGAAGTCATGAATATCTCTGAAAGGGGCATCCCTTTTATTAATCCAAGAACTAAAACTATGAATATAACTCCTAAAACTATCATACCTAAATTTTTTCCAAACTTTGACATTTTCTTTTTTATTGGAGTCTCTTCTTCATTTATTGATTCTAATTCATGTGCGATTTTTCCGAATTCTGTTTTGTATCCTGTTCCAGATACAACTGCCTTACCTCTCCCATAGGATACTATAGTTCCAGAAAAAATCATATTTGATTGGTCTGCTATCTGAAGATCTTTGTCTAATTGTTTTACTGATTTTTCTACAGCTTTTGATTCTCCAGTCAAAACAGATTCATTTACCTTTAAAGAAAAAGATTCTATTATCCTTGCATCTGCAGGTATCTTGTCTCCAGTCTCTAGGATTATTATGTCTCCAGGTACTAATCTAGTTGAAGGTATTGATTTTATTATTCCTCCCCTCATTACTTTTGCATTTGGAACCTCTAATTTCTTAAGAGATAGCAATGCCTTTTCTGATTTAAACTCCTGGTAATATCCAAACATAGTGTTTAGGATTATAATAATAGAGATTACTGCAGCATCTAGGAAACTCTTTAGAAAAAGTGAAACTAGTATTGCAATTAATAGTATATATATTAACGGATTTTTTATTTGATCCAAAATCAGTCCCAATCTTGATATCTCTTTTGTTGTTTTTATCTCGTTTTTTCCATAGTGTGCAAGTCTTTCTTTTGCTTCTTGTTGTGAGATTCCCTTAGATTTAGAATTTAGTAAAGTTATTGCTTGATTCACCGATTTTTTAGAATAATTGACTCTCATATTATTTTTTATTTCTTTATGTTTATATCTTTTTTGGAATTGGTAAGATTTAAATAGTAAATTTGTTTAGTTTCTTCGGGCCTGTAGCATAATCTGGATAGTGCGGTCGGCTTCGGACCGATTGGTCGGGGTTCAAATCCCCGCAGGCTCATTAAACTATGGAATATAAATTTGACTCAAGATATGGAAATATTATGATGAATGATTGCACTCATAGTGAAGTGAAATTGTGGTTAGAATCTCTTGAGAAGGTTATACCGAATAGTTTGCCACTTTCTGAAATAGAATTAAAGATCAATAATATTGAGAGTATTAGCACTCCTGAACCGTTTAATTTTAGTAGAACAGAAAGAGTTTATTTTGATAAAAATTCAATTCTTTATGTAGCAAATGTTAATTTAGCTTTTAGGAGGAGTTATTATCCTATACTGAGAGACCATTTTATTGCCGCTAAAAAATTAATTGAGGATTATTGAGTTTTTCTATAATCTTTTACAGCTTTCTTAAATGCTTGATCTGCTAAAACTGAACAATGGAACTTTCTAGCAGGTAGGCCTCCAAGTTGCTCTGTGATATCTTTTGCAGTTATTTTTAGTGCATCTTCTATTTTTAATCCAATTACCATTGTAGAAAACATAGATGTTGCTGCAATTGCAGATGCACACCCGAATGTTTGATATTTGCAATCTTTTATCTTGTTATCTTTTACCTTTATCCAGACCTTCATAACATCTCCACAGGCAGGGGAGCCCACTTCGCCTTCCCCATCTGCAGCTTTAGAATATTTTTTTGCTTCTTCTTTTGTTTTTAATATATTTCTCGGATTAAAGAAGTGATCCTTAACTCTTTCTGAATAAAACCATTCTTTTCCAGTTTTTGATTTTACATCGCTCATTTTAAATCTTTTAACTCCATATGAACTGGAGACATCTCTCTAAGTTCTTTAACAATCTTAGGTAATACTTTTAATACCTTATTTATATCTGATTTTTTTGTGTATTTTCCTAAGCTGAATCTTATACTCCCGTGTGCTGCTTTTTCAGATTGTCCTATTGCAAGTAAAACATGGCTAGCAGTTAGTGATCTTGAAGAACATGCACTCCCAGTTGATGCATAAATTTTGTATTCATTTAATTTTAGTAATATTGATTCGCCCTCTATATTCAGAAATGTTATGTTAACATTATTTGGAAGCCTTTTTTTCTTATCTCCATTCAGAATTGTCCTATCTATCTGCATCAATCCAGTTATTAGGTGATCTCGTAGTTCTGTTAGAGTTTTAGAATACTTTTTCTTATCATTCTGTGCTAATTCTAATGCCTTTGTGAATCCTACTATCCCTGGAATATTCTCTGTCCCACTTCTCAATCCGAACTCTTGATTTCCACCATCTAAAATAGGATCTAATTGAATTGTATTATTTTTATATAGACAACCAGTTCCTTTTGGTCCGTATATTTTGCTTCCATTCAAACTCATTAAATCAACATTTAGTTTCTTTACATCTAACTCTTCAGAATTTGCTGCCTGACATGCATCAGTATGGAAAATTATCTTTTTATTCTTCGCTATACTTCCAATTTCCCTTATTGGTTGAATTGTTCCAAGTTCATTGTTTGCATAGATTGTAGAAATTATGATTGTTTCTTTTTTTATTGCAGATTTAATCTTATCAGATGAAATTATTCCATTTTTTTCTACTGGAACTAAAGATATCTCGAATCCTTCTTTTTTTAGTGATTTTAAGGTGTTTAATACTGCAGGATGTTCTATGGTTGTTGAAATTATATGATTCCCTTTTGATTTTAACTTTCTTGCCAAACCTTTTAATGCCAGATTTATGCTTTCTGTTCCGGATCCTGTGAAAATTATTTCTTCCGAATCAGCATTTAGTATTTTTGCAACTTTTGCCCTTGAAGAATCCAAAACATTATCTGAGATTAATCCCAAATCATGCATACTTCCTGCATTCCCATAGTCTTCAGAGTAATATCTGCTCATTTCTTTTATTACTTTTTTATCTACAGGAGTTGTTGCAGAATTATCCAGGTAAATTTGCTTATTCCTCATTAGTTACCTTATTTAATTTCACTAGAATCTCTTCTATATCGTCTTCCGATAGTCCATGACTTTTTAGACCCATCTCAATTGTTTCTACATTTGCTGCAAAACAACCTACACAGTGTATTCCACTTTCAAATAATACTTCTGCTGTCTTCGGATATTTTGCTAAACATTCCCCAATTATTGTATCTTTAGTTATTTTCATTTTTAAAACAAACCTCACATTTTTCTGGAACATCATCATATAATTTGTGGATTTCACAAACCATCGCTGTGTCCCGAATTAATTTTGTTAATTTTATCAGTTCCTTGTGTGTTGTTGAATTCCCTTCCAGTATTCTATTTGCTGACTCTCTTACTGATTCTATTATTCTTTTGCTGAACTTTGCAATCCCTCTCTTCTTTACAAGGTATTGTGAAACTGCTGCAGGAGTGATTTCTAATAATTCTGCTATCTCTTTCTGTTTTAACTTTTCTTTTGAAAGGTGTATAGCCAATTCTCTTCTTAGTGAAGGGATCACATATCTTACTTCCACATCTTGTAGCATTAATTTCATTTGAAAACTTAACAATTGTTAATTTATAAACATTACTGTTGCTCATTAAACGAAAAGATTTAAAAGTGATTAAAAAGATTATTGGAATATGGTTAAGCAAGAAGGCATAACGGTAAAAAAGGATGAGAACTTTTCTGAATGGTATACTCAAACAATCATAAAGAGTGAAATGGCAGATTATACTGCAGTTTCTGGATCCATTGTGTACAGACCAAAAAGTTATGCTATATGGGAAACTATACAAAGAGAGGTAGATAAAAAACTAAAAAAGCTAGGTGTGCAAAATGCTTATTTCCCTTTATTCATTCCTGAAAAATACTTAATGAAGGAAGCAAATCATATTGAAGGATTTTCTCCAGAAGTTGCATGGGTTACTCATGCAGGGAATTCAAAATTAGATGAAAGATTAGCAATAAGGCCTACTTCTGAAACAATTATGTATCCATCTTATGCAAAATGGATTAGATCTTGGAAAGATTTACCTTTGAAATTAAATCAGTGGAATAATGTAGTTAGATGGGAGTTTAAACATGCAGTTCCATTCTTGAGAGGTAGAGAATTTTTATGGAACGAAGGACATACAGTTTTTGCAAAAAGAGAAGAAGCAGAAAAAGAAATGAAGGACATCATAAAGTTATGGGATTCATTTTGTAAAGATTATTTAGCATTACCTTCATTAGTTGGTCAAAAATCAGAAAAAGAAAAATTTGCTGGTGCAGAATATACCTGGAGTACAGAGTTTATGATGCCAAATGGTAAAGCTATCCAAGGGCCAGATACTCATTTTGATGGACAGAATTTTGCCAAGGCTTTTGATATCAGTTTCTTAGATGAAAATGAGAAAAAACAATTACCTTATCAGAATACTTGGGCTATCAGTACAAGAATGATGGGAGTTATGTTTGCTATACATGGAGATGATAAAGGGTTAGTCTTGCCACCAAAGATTGCGCCAAATAAAGTTGTTCTGATTCCAATATTATTTACAAAAACAAAAGATAAAGTAATGAAAGTTGCTAAAGATATAGAGAAAAAGTTGAAAAAATATGATGGAATTTTAGACGATAGGGAAGATTACTCTGCTGGATGGAAATTTAATGAATGGGAGCTGAAAGGAATTCCTATTAGAGTAGAACTTGGCCCAAAAGATGTTGAAAATAAACAAGCTGTTATTGTTAGAAGAGATAGTGGTGAAAAAATAGTTGTAAAGCTAAAGGATATCACAAGTAGTATCGATAAAATTCTTGAAGATATACAAACTAGTTTATTCGAGAAAGCTAAGAAAGCATTATATAATTCAATTGAAGAAGTTGAAACTATTTCTGAACTTAAGAAAACAATTAGTAAGAAAAAAATTGGAAAAGCTAATTGGTGTGGCAAGATTGCTTGTGAAGAAAATATCAAAGCTAAGACTAGTACGAAGAGTTTGAACAGTGAATTTAATTCTAAAGGAAAAGGCAAATGTTTTGCTTGCGAAGCTAAATCCGAATATGTTACTTATTTCGGGAAGAGTTACTAATCAATTTATTTAAAAGATATATTATTGGAGTTACACAAACTAGTGCATAGAATATTGGAAAGATTATAGGGAATAGGGGAATTGTTGGCAACCAATTTATACATGACTTGAATAAGCAATTTAAATTTAGATTATCTCCATAGTATATGATTATAGGCAATAATAGAGCTAGATGCAGTGCTACACCTTTCCATGCTTTTTTTGGTTTCTTCTTTATTAATAGAAATGCTATCACTCCAAAAGGAACCACTATCAGATGAAGTAAGCTTGAGATCTTCAAGGGTGTTGCGAAAGCTGGATTAAACATATATGCTGTTGACCCAACCAAATATTTATTGAAGGATAATTTGAAAAGATAATCTATGGTCCATCCAACTTCTCCAACAAAAATGAATGCAGTTTCTGCTAAGATCCAAAATGAATTTCTGAATAAAATTGCCAACCCTAAGATTAGAGGAACATGATTACTTATCCAAAATACGCTTGAAGGAGTTCCAAATCTTAATATTAGGAATATTCTGATCAGAGATAATACTATCAAGGTTATCCCCATTAGTTTTAGTATAGTATTTTTATTCATATTAATTTACCAGATCAATGAAAAATTTGTAGATTTGTGCATACCAAGGGAGGTTCATCACTTTTATCGTCTTTACTTCATTTAACTCAAATGTATTTCTAAATTCATCCTCATATTCAATTAAAATGTTTATTTTATTATTTAAGAGATATTTTGAGTTTAGCTTTGCTTCCAAATTAGTTATTCCTTGTGACTCTTGGATTATTTGTTTATTGGCACCATTTATAGAGATTGATAGATTTTTTATTAGTGCCTTAGAATCCAACCTAAATATGAAATTAAAGTTCTCACCATAATCTACTTGATCTGGATATTCAAAATCTATCATTTTTAAGTCAGGTTTTCCTAGGATTGTTAGTTGAATATTACTGATTAAATCGATTACTTCATTTTTTGCAGAAACTACTCTCTCTGTTAAATTTTCTGCTTGAATTTCGAAGAGTATTTTTTTTTCTTCAGATATAGTTAGATCTACGATTTCACATTCCTGATCTAAACAAACCGAGATTCCAGTTAAAATCTTGTTGCCTATATTTTTAATTTTGCAAGATATAGGTATATTTTCAAAAGTGTAATAGTAAGATCTCTCTGCCCCACATTCTAATGAAATCTCTTCAGAATAGGTCTTCTCTTCAATCTCTTCTAACTCTTCTATCATCTCTCTTGCTTTATCTTCCGAAATATAATCATATCCTTCGCTGGAAGAGAATTCTATAACTTCTGAAGTTATTTCTCCAAATAGATCTACAACTTCTATCTGGGTAGAGTATCTCATATTATCTTCAGCATTATCTGGAATCTTTATTATCCAAAATATCACTTTGTTTTGATTTGGTTTTAATAATGTTATTTTAGTATTGTCTGACAATAATTCTGGAGCTTTTGTTATTATTGCAGTATCAGATACATAAGAATCATAAGGGTTTTCTATAGTTACTTTTATTGGAACATAACTTCCAGGAGCTACATTATTTTCAAGTATTTCTAAATCAATATCAAAAGGGGAGTTTATTTTGTTTCCAAAGCCTGTAATTTCTGCACTGATGTTTAAACCATTAGGGGAAATTAGCACATTATTCGATCTCCAATTATATCTTATTGAAGGAGTCCCAGAATCAACATTTTCTAATAATCTTATATGGGTTGGATCAATCCATCCAAACTGTCCAAACGAAATATCAAATGGTACCCATCCATAATCTGGAAAATATGCTTCTGCCCAACCATGATTACCAAAATCTTCTGTTGAGCTTGAATATGCTACCCCTGAAATAAATCTTGCGGGAATCCCTACTGAACGAGATAGTGAAATGAATAGAGTTGCAAGCTCATCGCATACACCTTCTTTATTTTCCAGAACCCATGAAGAGGATAATGCAGCATTTGCAGTTTGTGAATTTAAGTCATACTCTATATTCTCATTTACCCAGTTTGCTAGTTTGAAAACTGCGGAATAAAGATTTGATTCTCCTTCGATAATCTCATTTGCTTTCTCTAATATCTCAGGAGTAATATCTGTCTTTTCTCCACCTTCTAGGTAGATTTCATACTCTTCATCCAAATCAATTATTGGAAATTGTATTCGTGGAATCTTGTGTAAAATATTTTCAGTCTCTATTCTTGCAGTATATCCAAATTCTATAGTTTCTGAATAATCTTCCCATCTAAATTTTAAAGAATCATCTACTTCGCTTATGTCTGCAGATTCATCTGAAAAAGTATTTAGATCTAATATTGATTGATGTTGAATTTGAAGTGGATTAATCAGAAGGGTTGCTTCAGCATAATCTAAACTGGCCCCAGACTCATCTTCTTCCATAGTTAGTTGTGCCAAAACTTCAAGATCCATGCTCACAGTAGAGTAATCAGTATAAGATTCTTGAGCTAAAGCTAATGGAACTAATAATAAAAAAAATAAAATTGATTTTTTTATTTCTAATCACCTCTTACTGAGATAAATGGCAGTATAGTTTATATTTATTTCTATTTAGCATGCAGAATAATCACAAGACGAACATCTTTTACAACCTTCTTGAAAGATTAACTTGCCACCTTCACATTTTGGACATTTTATTCCGTATGTGTTCTTCTGATCCTCATTTGAATTTGTTGAACTGTTCCCGTTTCCTTTTTTTAGAGTATCACTCAATTCATCGACAATTTCATCATAATCTACATTTCCTAACAATAAATTCTCAAATCCATAATTCTCTATTGCCATTAAATATTTCTTAAGTGCCCTTCCAACTCCATCAGGTATAGAAGTTACTACTCCCTCTCTTGTAGGAATGCTAGCTATACTTGCACCTATTCCTTCCAATTGATCTACACAATAATTTGGATCCACTCCAGCTCTGAGATTAGTACTTAATTGTCTACAGATCCCTTCTAAATCTGCATGTACAACATCTCCACTTTTTCCCAACTGTGCGAATACTTCATAAGGTGCCCCATCTTTTGGATCTACAGTAATATTTACATGCATGTGACCGAAAGGAGTATGCTGTTTTATTTTTACTGAAGGCATCATGTCAGGAATTTTTCTTGGGGTGATATATGTTCTCTCAGTTTCCTCTTCCTTATTTGTTTCTAAAACTTGAACATCCTTTGATCCATCTCTATAAATTGTTGTACCTTTTAATCCCATTTGATAGGCTAATAGGTATGCTTCCTTAACATCATCAACAGTTGCATTATTTGGCATATTTATTGTTTTACTAACTGCATTGTCAAGATTCCTTTGAAATGCTGCTTGAACTCTAATGTGATCCTTTGAATGAATATCTCCTGCTACCTTAAATATCTCTTGTAATTCTTTTGGAATCTCTTTTATTCCTTTTAATGAACCCCCGTTCTTTTCTATCTTATCAAGTAGTTTTTCTGAATATATGCCATTATCTTTTAATGCTCTTTCTAACTCAGGATTCACAAATTTTAATCTTTCTCCACCTCTGATGTTCTTATAAAAAATATTTGAGAAATAAGGTTCTATGCCTCCAGACACTCCCGCTACCATAGCTATTGAACCTGTTGGAGCAATTGTTGTTCTTGCAACATTTCTAACTCTGTCTTCTAAATCTCCAGTATCATATATACTTCCTTCGAATGCCGGAAAAACTCCCCTTTGTTCTGCTAGTTGAACTGACTTTTCTTTCGCAGTATTATTTATGCTAGACATTACTTGTTCTGCTAGTTCTACTGCTTCTTTAGAATCATAAGGTACTTTTAATTTTAATAACATGTCTGCCCATCCCATCACACCAAGTCCGATTCTTCTATGTTCTAATACTGTATCCTCTATCTCTTTTATCGGCCCTTTGCTAGCATCATTTACATTATCCATAAAGTGCACTGCAGTCTGAGTAGTTTCATTTAGTTTGTCCCAATCAACTTCATAGCCGTCTTCTAATTTTTTGACCATATTTGAAAGATTGAGTGAACCTAGGTTACATGCATCATAAGGATGTAATGGTTGTTCCCCGCAAGGGTTTGTAGCTTTTATTGGACCCTTATTTGGTAATGGATTTTCTCGGTTTATTGCATCTAAAAATATCATTCCAGGATCTGCAGTTTGCCAAGCAAGATTTGCAATTATGTCCATTACTGCAGGACCGTATAACTCTACATTGTTTTCTTCATTTATCCTTCCGATATCTTGGTTTGTATATGAATCTAGAACTCTTCCTTTTTCCTTATCTACTATTAAAGATGGAGGATTTGGAGCTTTCCCAATTTCTGAACCACCTAGTTTATTTTCTTCTATATTAGATTGATAATTGAGTAAGTCATCCAAGGTTAGAGGATTTCCCTTGAATTCTAATGGAAAGTATCCATCATTTATTGTCGCATCCATAAATTTATCTGTAGCTCCAATTGAGATGTTGAAATTTTTTAATTTTTCATGTACTGCCTTTGCATAGATAAAATCCATTATATCTGGGTGGTTTACATCCAATATCCCCATATTTGCTCCACGCCTATTTCCAGAATTTATTATTTCTGTCGCCTTATCGAACTGTTCCATAAAAGAGATTGGTCCAGATGCAACACCTTTTGATTTTTTTACATAACTTCCTCTAGGCCGTAGTTTTGAAAAATTATATCCCGTTCCTCCACCTTCTTTGTGGATTCTTGCACCTTTCCTAACTTCCCCGAAAATATCATTAAGATCATCATCTGGATCTATACTATCTTCTGGATCAAGTACATAACAATTGAATAGAGCTTTGGTTTCTGTTCCTGCATTCGTGAATACTCTTCCTGCAGGTAAAAAATTTAAGTTTGTCATAGCGTTATAAAAATTTTCTGTTACTTTTCCGATTTCTTCCTCTGAATGTCCGTAACTTGAATCAATAGTTGCTATAGTATTTGCTATCGTGTAGAGTCTTTCTTTTGGCCCCTCTACTATTTTTCCTTCACCATTTCTTTTAAGGTATTTCTGCTCCAAAGTCCATTTAGAATTGTCTGATAGTCTCTCTTCAAGATTATCTTGGTTTACATAATTAGGTAATTTCATTTTTGCACCTCTTAAATAATATTAATTTAGATTATTGAAATTAAATCGACTTGATATATAAACATATATAGTGTTTAACTTAGATTATTTATTGTATAAATTAGAACATAGAATTTATTAATTTTTTATTAATTTTTTGAACCTTTCTAAAAATTCATCGAAATCCTGTGTATTTATCTTTCCACCACATGCAAGTTCGTGCCCGCCACCGTATCCATCAAGACCCTCTAAAGCTTTGTTTATCTTTTTTGGTAACTTTATCTTTGAACTTCTGAAACTTAATTTCATATAACCTTCTGATTCTCTTGCAACTATGATTATCTTCTTAGGTTTCCTGTAAAGTAGTTCGTTTGATAACTCGCTAGTAAATGAGTTCTTCTGTGAAGGATAATAGTAGATGAAAAGATTCCCATTAGACTTTGTTTTCAGAGCATCTTCTAACATAATCTTGTAGTCCTTTCTAAACTTATTTGCTCTTTTGAATAATAATTTTCCCTTTGGTGTAGTCTGATCCAAAATTTCATAAGGACTCTCTATCTGCGAAAATACATTTATTGAACTTATTACATCATTCATAGGACCTTTTAGTAAGAACGAAGTTAATAGAGCTAACTCTCCAATCCTACTATCAAACAATACCTCTTCTGGTTTTTTTAATTTCTTTTGAAGAAGATCAGGATATTGTTCTATGAATTTCTTTGCAAAGTCTGGCCTGTGCCAATCTGAAACTGTACCAAGTGTCGCTATCCAAAGATTTTGTTCCACTACCTTGTATGCATAATACGAAGTAGGTTTGTTATCTCTCGGTATTTTTAATCGAGGATTATAATATTTAACACCTTTTCTTTTTACAGGTTGATGGTGATCTAACCAAACTATAGGGACATCCACATTATCTATGAATTCTTGAGATATATCTGGCATGTCTAGTACAAAAACTATATCTGGAGAGTATTCTTTTACTTTCCTTACAAATCTTTCATCTAGAATTGGAACAGATTTTACAATAACTCCCTTACCTTTGTTGATTAGTTTTCTAAATAACATGTATGAACATAATCCATCAGGATCATCATCATAAAAAAATAGAGGATTCTCAGCTTTTAACAAATACTCCCTTATTTCCTTTAATTTCTTCTTTGGAATCATTGTAGAAAGATTAATAAATTTACTTTATAAACTTTTGTTTATGGTAGGTAGGACAATATTGTATATCTCATTGTTAGTCTCGTTATTTATATTTGTTAAACTTGGAGATATGGAGATATTTAATTTAAAAAATAGGATCTTAATCTCTTTAATATTCCCTTTCTTGATAGGATTAGTATTATTACTGGGAGCTGTTGGATTTATGTTTGTAGGAATTTTGTTGATTCTCGGAACAATATTCTTTGCCTTAAATAAAGATAAAATTAAAATTATAAGAATTTAGAAAAATATTATTTAGCCCTTCTCTTATTCGCACCTAAACTAGGTCTAATCTTTTCAGCGCCGATTCCTTTCTTTCTAAGTCCTCTTGACTTTTTACCAGCCGAAGTTAATCCTCTGAAAGCTCTTCCTTTATGTTTACCATTACAAATCCAGTTAATTTTTTTATCTGACTTGATTACTGAGTGATCAGGATCAACCAGTATAACTTCATACCATCTGTAAAGACCATCCTTTACAAGGAAATAACTGTTTAAAACTATAAGATTTGTGAATTTCTTTGATGCTCTTTCTTCTGCAATCCATTGGTAACTCTTTCCAACAATTTTCTTTCTTCTTCTTGCCTTTGGTCTTCTACCTTTCTTAATTAATGGACGCATCCTTTTAGATTTGTTTAGTCTTATTCTAACTACAACATATCCTTGCTTTGCTTTGTATCCAAGAGATCTAGCTCTATCTAACCTTGTTGGTCTATCTAACCTAACTATTGTTGGATCTCTTCTCCAAACTATCAACCTTTCAGTAAATAATTCTTTCAAAGATTCCTTAGGTTTTTTCCAGAGTTCTCTAATGTGTTTATACATAGTATGGTTTGTGAAATGAAACGGTTTATAAAAGTTTCTGTATTTGGGAATTATTCCAAAAACTATATATATTGAGATTGGTTATCATTTCGGTTTAGGAGGAACAAAAATGAAGCATTTATTAAAAATCATAAGCGGTTTAATGATGATTATGGGTGGATTATATACCTATGTCAGATGGGATTTTTTTAGAACACAACTTATCATAGCTTTGAAATTAGTTATAGGTAATATGGGTGCATTTATCGCATTAATAGGTTTGATAATCTTCTTGATTGGAATAAGCGAAAGAAACGAGAGTATTGAAGAAGAGTTTGTTCAAGAAGAGGAAGAGATTGAAGAAGAGCCAGTTGTAGAAAAGAAACCTAAAAGGAAACCCAAAGCTAAGAAATAAACTTATTCAAACTAATTTGTTTTTTATTTAATATTTTACTTTCTTTCAATATTTGAGTTATATCAAAATTGAGATGTTTTTTTATTTTTCCATATGCATAGTTTAGTGCCACATCTTTAGATTCGAAATTTTCTTCTTTTGTTTCCATTGCTTTTCTTGCTGCAGATCTTACAACCCAAACTCCCATACTTGCCCAATATTCTGGAGTCTCAAATCTTAATACTAAAATTGATGCCTGCTTCTTGATTTTAGTTAAATATTCTAAAACTGCTAGTCTTGCTGCATAGTATCCACCGACTGTGTTTGAAGCATATTTTTTCCTTCCAAAAAAATCTTCAAAATCTGTTGCCATACTTATCCCAGATGCTTTGTTCCAGGCAGAATCTTGAAGATACATTTCGAATAACTCATAAGATAACATTTCAGGAAGTAAAATTACCAGATAATAATTTCCAAAATAATTTCCAAAAAATATTTTATGTTCTTCTAGCCTCGGATAATATCTTATTTTTTCTAGTAAACTTTTTCCGATTAAATCATCTGTTGCAGTTATGCTCCATCGTGTTGGAACCAATCTCCTATCTTTTTTTAATCCGAACATTCCTATAGATAGTAATTTTGAAATTGCATGTTCATCAAAGTTCTTTTTGTAGAGGGTTGAGATCGCCTCTGTTGATTTTAAATCTATATCTGATACGACTTGTTCTATCTTTGTGTGGATTCTTGGATTTTCTGTGAGTTTTACATTCTTTAGTTCTGCTCTTGGACCCATTGGCATATTCACATTATCGAAATCTAGTCGTATCATCGCTTTCTTTTTTAGTTCCATCTCTAAATCTACAGATTTTGTTGCCATTGCTAATTCTTGTGAGATTTCTAAGAACTTCTTATTTAGATTGGATTGGGAACTAGTTATAGCATTTACATTTGATTTAAATCTTGAATTAATTAGTGATCTTCTGAAATTTATTACGTCCTCTAATTTGAATTCATTCTTTGCCCAATAGTTTTGTGCATCATATAACCAAGCATCCTTTTTTTGTTCGGGGGGTGAGAGTATTCCTACATTTACTGCAGGATATTGTAGCTTCGAACCTACAAAAACTGAGGGAGGGGATGTGCTGTTGAATTCTCCAATTATTTCTTTTATCTTGAATAAAGTTTGAGATCTTGATTCTAAAAGCTTCTTTTTATCTATTTTAATCAAAACCATATTTTTGAGAGTGAAACATTATTTATAAAATTGGTTAGTTGGTTTTGTCATAATGACAAGAAAAGAAACTCTTTTAAATTAATCAATTTTATATGATTAATATGGTATTGATTACTCTTCGAGAGATTATTGAATTAATTATAATGACTGGAGTTATAGGATATATACTTACTGGGAGATTCATAAGTAGGCCTAAAACAGTTTATGATATGATGCATCCAAATAAATTTAATATGGAAGATTTTAAGTTTGCAGTTGTAGTTACAGCTCCTGCTGTAGTGTTACATGAATTAGCACATAAATTTGTTGCATTATCTTATGGGTTGAATGCAACTTTCAAAATGTTTCCATTTGGATTAGGAATAGGATTAGTTATGAAATTACTAAATTCCCCATTTATTCTTATCGCACCAGGATATGTAGAGATACCAGTTATTGCTGATGCAGTAGCATATAGATTAATTGCTTTTGCTGGTCCTGCAGTCAATCTGATATTATGGATTACTGCTTTGATTATACTTAAGAAGATGGAAGGGTTGAATAGAACACAGTTAGCTGCACTTCACATGACGAAGATGTTGAATATGATATTATTCTTCTTTAATATGATACCTTTTGGACCTTTTGACGGTGCTAAGGTACTAAATGGTCCCCCAATATAGAATTATGCCGCTATTTTTTCACAAGGTTCTTCAAGTAAAACTTCTAACTCTTTTTTAATCTCTTTTATTATCTTGTTATTGTTTGTTTGTTTTAACATGCCTTCACAAAGAGGACATTTAAACTCATTATCCATTGCATTCATAAAATTCAATCTTAAACAGTTTCTAGAACATTTGTAATGATCTTCTTCTTCTTTCTTCAATCGTTTTTTTAGTGATCCAATCTCTTCTTCTTTTAGAGATTTTATTAAACTTTTAGCTTGGACAAGATTGAACGTCCAATAATATATATACCAACCTTTTTGCTTATCTTTTTTCCTCATTGAGCTAACAAGATTGTGTTTTTGTAACCGATATAACCTATTACGGACATGATTTATTCCTAATTCTAGCTTTTCAGCTAGTAAAAATTCTGAAACATTCTCCTTCCCCTCTATGATAAGTTGTGATAGTTCGACAGTATCTTTTCCTGCTAATCTTGCTACCAAATCCCCAATCTTTTCAAAATCGATATCCATTTTTTATTCTTTAGTCATTTTGGGATAAAACACTTTAAAAAGCTTGTTATTTGGCAGAATTTTTCTATTTTTCTAAAATTCACCACTTATTGATAACACAGAAACTTTAAGAATGTATAAAATAAAATTTTAGTATCGGAGGAATTCATTATGGGACTTTTCAAAAAGAAGAAAAAAGAAGAATTTGATTTTGGTGAGACTGTTTCTAGTGCTAAAAAGGGAGGAATTCCTGATTTAAGATTACCTAAGTTACCAGAGTTGCCTTCTGAAAATAGAGGATATCCTAAGTATAATGCTGAGGACCTTGGTGTAATAAAAAAAGAGGTAGAAAAACCTATGATTAGGCCTCGAAAAAAAATTGTTGCTCCTATGGGTATGCCTAAAATTGGATTACCGAAGATTGTTAAACCAATTGTAAGCGTTGGTGTTGGAAGACCTGTAGAAAGAGTTGAAGGAGATAAGCCAATCTTTGTTAAAATTGAAGCATATAAAGATGCTATTGAATCTATAGAAGCAATTAAAGGATTGTGTAAAGAGGCTGACGGTGTACTTGGAGAACTTAGTAAAATAAGGGCTGAAGAAGACAGAGAGTTAGCTAAATGGCACAACGATATAGATAAAATTAAAAATAAACTTCTTGTTGTAGATAAAAAATTATTCGAACTTTAAAATGGCCAAAAAGAAAGCAGGTGTTGCAAATGAGGATAGTACTACTTTTGTAAGAGTAGGAAGTCCGTCAGTTCTGAGAGAAGAGATCCTACATTCTGCAATAGATTCTACTTCTATTCTAAAAAGTTATGAGAGATATGGTTTACTTAGAGATAAAAAAATAACTCTTATGAAAAAAGTTAGAACTCTTATGAGGAAAATAGAAAAAGAGTTTAAGCTGATTAGAGAGAAACAACTTCCTAAAGTTGAAGAGATTGAGAGAGATATTGAATTGAATGGGAAGAAGAAAAAGGAAGTTTCGAAAGTTCATCAGATTAAAAAAACAAAAGTTGTGAAAACCTCCCTAGATAGAGATATAGATGAGATACGAAAAAGATTGTCTGAACTTAAAGTTTAGATAAATTTTTAAATAACTTTATTCTGTTATGATTGTATGAGATCAAATCAATTGAAAGAAAAATATATTGAATTTTTTAAATCTAAAAAACATAAAGAGATTTCTAACTTTTCTTTAATCCCTCAGAATGATCCAACTGTTTTATTTACAACTGCTGGAATGCACCCATTAGTGCCTTATCTACTTGGACAGAAACATCCATCTGGAAAACGATTGGTTAATGTTCAGAAGTGTTTGAGAACTGGGGATATAGATGAAGTTGGAAATGATATTCATTTGACTTTCTTTGAAATGCTTGGTAATTGGGGACTTGGAGATTATTGGAAAGAAGATGCAATTAATTGGAGTTTTGAATTTCTCACAGATAAAAAATGGTTAAATCTTCCAGTTGACAGATTAGGAGTTAGTGTATTTGCTGGAGATAAAGATTCACCAAAAGATGAAGAGAGTGTGAAAATTTGGAAAGATAATGGCATCTTTGAAAAGAGGATTGCTTACCTTGGAAAAAAAGACAATTGGTGGGGACCTGCAGGACAAACTGGACCTTGTGGACCTTGTACTGAAATGTTCTATTGGGCAGGAAAAGGCGATGCTCCTGAAAGATTTGATCCAACTGATTCAAACTGGATAGAAATTTGGAATGATGTTTTCATGCAATATAATAAAGATATAGAAGGGAAATACTCGGAATTAAAACAGAAAAATGTTGATACTGGAATGGGAACTGAAAGAATTATTATGATTCTTGAGGGGAAAAACTCAATTTATGAGACTAGTAATTTTGTGCCTATAGTTGAAAAAATAAAACAACTTGCTGGCTTTGATAAAGTTAACGAAGTTGAAGAGATATCAGTTAGAAAAATTGCAGACCATGTTAGAGCGGCAACATTCTTGATTAATGATGGAGTTGCCCCTTCAAATGCTGACCAAGGATATGTTTTGAGAAGATTGATTAGGACAGCTATAAGGCATGGAAGAATCTTAGGGATCTCTCAAAAAAATCTTTGTGGAGAGATATCAAAAGAGATAATTAAAATCTATTCTAAAAACTATCCAGGACTTAAGGAAAAAAGAAAAAAAATATTAGATGAACTAGATATAGAAGAAACTAAATTTGAACAGACTTTGGAAAAAGGCCTTAAAAAATTTAAGGAAATGACCAAGAACAGAAAGATATCTGGAAAAAATGCTTTCTTATTATTCCAATCATATGGTTTCCCTTTAGAAATCGTTCGTGAACTTGCAGAAGAGAATGGAGTTAAAGTTGATGTTAAAGGATTTGAGAGAGAGTTAAAAAAACACCAAGAGATATCTAGGACATCTACTAAAGGAAAGTTCGGTTCTGGACTTGCTGATCAATCTGAAGAAGTTACCAAACTCCACACTGCAACTCATTTATTACATTCTGCTTTGAAAAAAGTTCTAAAAGAAGATATTGAACAGAGAGGTTCAAATATTACTTCGGAGAGACTTAGGTTTGATTTTAATTTTGATAGGAAACTAACTGAAGAAGAAATAAAGAAAGTTGAAGAAACAATTAACGATTGGATTAAAAAAGATATTGTGGTGAAGATGGATGAGATGACTATAAGTGAAGCAAAAAAAGCTGGAGCTATTGGACTTTTTGAATACTCTGGAAAAGTTTCAGTTTATAGTATAGGTAAAATCTCTAAAGAAATCTGTACAGGACCTCATGTTAAAAACACTAAAGAGATAGGTAAATTTGAAATAGTAAAAGAAAAATCCAGCTCTGCTGGAGTAAGAAGAATAAAAGCAATTCTAAGTTGAATATATTCCTAAGATCTCTCTAACATCTTTAAAATCATAGATAGTATGATTTGAATTATCTATAGTTTTTTGTGTTTTTGGATCGAATGCTATTGAAAGCCCAGCCCTTCGGAATACAGATATATCATTATCGTGATCTCCAATGTAACAAACATTCTCCATAGATATGTTATAATCTTTCTTTAAAACATCTTCAAGCACTTCATGTTTTTTCCACATATCTAGAACATCTACTTCTCCATTAAAATAACCATTTTCTGTTCCTAAACTACAGGAGAGTGCGAAATACATATCTAACTCATTTTTTATTTCATCTGCAACTATACTTATTCCTCCACTAAGAATTCCTGTTACTTCTAGTCTTGAAGGATTTTTAAAAAAATCTTTAACACCTTTACTATATGGTACTGGTAGAAGTGCATTTCTTATTTTCTCTACCTCTAATCCTTTTAGTAGTATTGCATTTGCTTCTGACCATTCAGTTAATCTATCTTTTTCTTTGTAATAAATATCTAAATTTAAAAACCATTGATCTTTTCTCCAACCAGTTAGCCGATTTCCTATGGCGTCCCAACTACTTTTGTAATCACTATTCTCATACTGCACTAGAGTTCCATCCATATCAGTTATTATTGCTTCTATTTTCATGTTTAGTAACCCTCCTTCAAACATTTTCCTTGCATTATACCTATATTGATTATTGCATTCTCTAATTTTTCCATAGGCCTTATATCTATCGACATATCCTTTTGGATTATTTCTAAGAGATTCACATATCTTGATAGCTCGTGATATGCTTTTCCTCCTTCCCCATTCATAGTTAATTTGATAACATCAGGGATAACTTCATTCTCCCAAACTTCTTTTATTGAAGAAAAATCTTCCTCTCCGAAAAATACAAAATTTGTTTCGAATGTTTCTGGAGATAGTTTTTGTTCTGCAACCGGAATTATATATTCGTCAGCAATAAATCTTGAAAAAGCAACTATTTTTGATAGATTGTTTGTACTCTCTAGATCTGAAAGGAGAGCGTATTCTCCTAAAAAATTAGTTTCTGTTTCTTTGTGAATTCCATGCGCTGAAACTTTTTTTCTTTTTTGATATTTTGAATCATAAACTAGTAATTTGAATTCTTCATAATCTATCTGATTTTCTCCAGATAGAATTCTTTCAGTATTATCTTGGAAAATTAAATTTGTATCTAAAAATTGAGATATCACTCCAATATCATTATGATTTCCTCGGTCTTTTCCCTTGTAATAAACTGTGAATTCTGCTTCGCTCATTTTTTCTTGAGGTTTTCTCGGCATATTGATACTCCATACATTTTTCACCCCTAATTTGTTGCCAAGCTCGTAATTTGATAAGCTCTAGTTATTTTTAAGTGCTTCGAATTGATTAGTAGGGTTTATCTGATTTAGTAACTTTTATAAAACAAAAATGATTCTAAAATTTGATGGACCTGTAGCCTAGTCTGGATAAGGCGTCAGCCTTCTAAGCTGAAGATCCAGGGTTCAAATCCCTGCAGGTCCGTTTGGGTCCATGGCCAAGCGGTAAGGCACGAGGTTGCAGCCCTCGGATCCTGGGTTCGATTCCCAGTGGGCCCTTATAATTTATTTATGTAGTCCCTTTTTAGCTTAAAACCGTTCTTTTTAGCTAGCTTTGTAATTGCTTTATCTATACCTGAACCGTATTGTGCAGCTATTTTTTTTCTATTTGCAAACTCAATAGGAATTCCTAGATCGATTGCTAGTTCTCTAAGAATTATTTTATCTTGTTCATTGTTGAATTTTTCTTTGATTGGAAATGCCATTGCCTGTTTTATTACTTCTTCATTTAATAATGGAACATTTATGTTCACATTTAGATTATTTGCTATAGGTATATCTCTGCTTAGATCTCTTTTCCAGGTTGTTTTAAGCCCATTCCAACACTCTTTTTCAGGGTTTTCAGAGGTTCTGTATCTCTTATACCCTACAAATAATTCTTCCGCCCCTAGGCCTGAAAATAGGTTTGATTGGCTATCTTGTTTAGCTAGATCTGCTGCAATATGGATTACTGTACCTATGCTTAGTTTTACTGGATCTCTTTCTTTTAGTATTTTGATTGTTTTCTTTAGATAAAGTTCTACTTCATCTAGAGAGATTATTTTTGATTTTAATTTGAAACCTAATGTTGTTGCGATTTCTTCCGCAGCTTTCAAATCTTTTGAATTTTCTATCCCTATTGCATAGCATGTGAAATTTTTATTTAGTTTTTTTAGAATGAATGCTATTAGTGTTGAGTCTATCCCTCCAGAGAATAAAACTGCATTATTATCTTTTGCTTGGTTCTTGATAGATTCTATTATTGAATCTTTAAGTTGTTTTTTAGAGGGTTTTGTTTTTATTTCTTTGATACTCTCTATTCTAGAAATCCAATTAGCTTCTGATATTAAATCCATAAAAAGAAAAAGAAAAAAAAGAGATTAAAAAGTTATCCCTTTATTGAAGTTCTTCTTAGCAATAATATAAAGTATATATTTATTATTATTAATGCTAAAACTCCCAATAACCAGAAAGTTGTTTTTAATCCGTTAGCTCCGAACAAGTCACTGATTGCTGCACCTGTTATGAATGAAAATGGCCATGATCCGTCTGCACCTTGTAAATCATAAGATCCTAAGTCATTGTTGGTGTCATCATCATCTGTGTTGTTTGAATCATCATCAGTTGAAGGTCCACAGTTTCCTGCGACACTCATTGTCTTTGAATCATATCCTAGCAAATTATCATTCTTATCATAAGCCCAGATTTTTACTACATAATCTCCACTTGTAGCATTTCCAGGAATTGTGAATGTGAACATTTCTTCTCTTTCTCTGTCATCATCATTATCTGAATCTAACTCAAAAGGATGTGAAGTTTCAATTATATTCAACTCATTAACAGTTAATTTCAAATACATTTCTCTCTGATCATCAGCACCAGTATTTACAGCAGTTGTAATTATTGTCATCTGACTTCCACATTGTGGATCTAGAGGAGCTATATCGAAAGAAGTTATGGAGACTTCATCATCATCTTCCTTTACTACTTCTATTTTTTCATTAAACAAAAATTTAACTTTTCTCTCATCATGATATGAATCATCGTCATCAGGACGCCCTGTGATGTAGACTTCAACAGAATATCTATCATCTGCATTCGGAGTTTCATCTACATTATATGGAACTCTAAAATTGAATTCTTCATTATCTCTTATTTCATCATCATCAAGATTGAATTCATTTGTTATCTCTAAGTCATCTCCATCTTCTTCCATATTGATAATAGTTACTCTTACTTCAACATCATCAACATCGAAGTTTTGGAGGTTTTCTATATCCATTTTGATTTCAAAAGAATCTCCAGGATTCAAATCATCTTCAGGATCTATCTCGAAATTATCTAAATCAAAAAGATGACTTTTTATTTTTGAAGTGAAATCTAAGTCTTTTGCAGATATACCATCAGATATTGTTACTGTGTATCCCATATCTTCCTCAAAAATTATATCTTGCGTACTTGAGATACTATATGTGTACGATACTTCTACAGACTCTCCAGATTCTATGTTTTCTAAATCTTGAGTTTCTGAAATTGTTAAAGTAATACCACTACTTTCCCCATCATCTTTTGCTTCTTGGGTAATTGTGAAAGTCTGTGTAGTATCACCAGTATTTACAATAGTTATATTTCCCGCAACTTCATCTCCAAGATAAAGGTCTGAATCTGAGAAATCTGATGTTGCATCAAAGCCTACATCAATAACTTCTGTTACATTAATTGTTACTGTTGCAATGTTTGAAGAATTGGAATTATCGCTTGCCATGTAAGTAAATGAATCAAAACCAACAAAATCTCCATTTGGAGTGTATGTTGCTACATTCCCATTTAGTGAAATTGTTCCATTTGTTGCATTAGATTCCACTGAATAAGTCAATGCATCTTCATCTTCATCTGTTGCATTTAATGTGATTGGTATAGGAGTATCTTCTTGAGTTGTTACTGATAAATTATATGCGACCGGGATATCATTAATTGGATTTACAATAATTAAAATACTATCTGAATCTATTATGTTCTCGGATGATGTGACTGTGAAAGTTATTGTCTCATTTCCGTTCCAATTAGCTGAGGCATTGAAAATTACATCATAAGACTCAGAAAAATTATATGAAACTAAGATATTAGATGATCCTTCATTAGTCATACTGATTATGTCATGATTTTGGTAATATAGGTGATCACTAAAATCAACTGAGAATTGGCTATCTTCATCGAATGTGAAATTTTCTACTGTAAAATTTATCAAATCTTCTTCTCTTTCTTGGTCTCCGCCTAATCCTAAGAATCCTAAGATATCGTCCATAAAACTAGCTTCTGCAACTGGTGCAGCTAGACTAAAAGATAAGAATAGTGCTAGCATAATACTCATAATTTTGTATGATTTATCCATTTATTTCATTCCCCACATAGATTATTATAATTATTTCAAATGTGTTGTTATTGTAGGGTTGTAAAAAGTTTAATAAAGCTTTCGATTGCTTAAAATTCAGTTAATTATGTAGATTCTTTGTAATCAGGAGCACTTATTTTCTTATTTTTTGTAGGTTTTGGGGCAGGAGGCATAATCCTGTCTCTAACTTTTGGGATAAGTATGTGAACTAGTCCAATAAATATTGATAAGGCGATCAAGATTAAGGAAAATGCTATTGTTGTGAATCTATCTATAGCTATATCTGTATAAACTAAGATTATTGCTACAAATGCCATATAATTTATTGGAAGTTTTGAAGATATCTGAAATGCTATCTTTTTAGGTAGTAGGTGGAAAAAATCAATTAGCATGAGAATTAGTCCCATAAATATTACTGTTGCAGCTATGGATACTTTTATTGGATCAGTTATCAAAGCGTTTTGATATATATGATTTGCGAGATATGCTGATACAAAGATTAGAACAAGTACATTACCAAATGCAGTATTCCATCCTAATTCTTCTTCTTTATACCTTCCAAAATAAAGTTCCATTAAAAAAAGAGTTAGAAGTAGTGGCGCTAATAACCATAACATTTCAGGATTGTTTACAGGAGAGGTAATTATCTCAATTATTCTATCTTTTATTATGGGAGTTGATTCTACAACAACTTGCCAGTAGGTTTGTATCATCTCTTAATCACCTTTCTAAGTTTTTTTGATAGTTTATATTTTGATTCTAAATATATATAAAAATTTCCGCTTCCAAATCCAATTATTGCCCCACAGATTACATCGCTAAGGTAGTGTACTCCTAAGTAAACTCTACTAAATGCTACAACTATTGCTATAATCAACCATATCCATTTGAAAATAGGATATTCTTTGTTAAAAAAGGCTAATGGTGCAAAAATAAATGTTGCGTGTCCGCTAGGAAATGAGAAAGTTGATGGAGAGGTAAGTGCATCTACCATTGGTCTCGGCCTTGCTATTAAATATTTTAGACCTAGAGTTATTATCGCCGCTGTTGCAAAACTTGCAACTAGAGGAACTATCAATTTTCTTTTATTTCTAGTTGAAAAAAATAATAATGAAACTGCAAAAACTATTAATTCTGCACTAAACATTTCTAAAGATATCATAAAAGTAGATAGTTGTTCATTCCTTAGTTTTAAAACAAAAGTTAGAATCTGATTATCAAATAAGAAACTTATTAGTAACGCTATCTTCAGTATTACAAATGGAATTATATGACCTCTTTTCATAAAATATGAAATTGTTTAAGGAATTTATAAAATTAACTACTATTATGGGTTAAATCTAACTCCTTCTAAGTTATAGGCATTTGTATAATGAATTTTGTTAGAAATTATTATAAGTTAAAAACAATTTACAAATGTATGGAATATGAAAGGAAACTTGTGTTTAGATTAGTTTTAGCAATTTTTGCAATGATATTCTATAATGTTATATTCTATGAAAGTTTCCGACCCTTAACAATTTGGGGAAGTTATTTTTCTTTATCACTCTTTGAGTCAGGATTAAATGTTGGTGCCAATACAATTTCTGCAGGAATGCAATCTTTTGAATTTGTCCATGCGTGCATAGCTAGTTCTGCATATTTTCTGTTATTCATACTTATTATATCGACAAAGGACATTAGATTTATTAAAGGAATGAATATGATGTTGTTAGGCAGTTTGTTAATTCTTTTAATGAACATATTTAGAATTGATTTGTTAATTCTTGCATCCCTGAAGTTCGGTAAGATTTGGTTTGATGCTATTCATATGATCTTTTGGAGATTTATTTCAACTATTTATGTTGCATTAGTTTGGATATTTTTAGTTTGGAAATTTAAAATTAGAAATATTCCAGGTTATAGTGATATTAAAGAATTGAAAAAACATATCAATTTAGATAAGAGAAAGTCCAGAAGATAGTAAAATCCCTGCAGTTATCACTCCAAGTACAATTGCTAAAAGTGCTTTTTTTCTTTTAATCTTGAATATCCATGCTGCCAAAACTCCAGTATATGCTCCTGTAAATGGTAGGGGTATTGCAACTAATAAGTAAAGTGCAGGCAGTTCCCATTTCGTTCCGATATGTTTTTCTATTTTTTTTGTTGTTCTTCTTACTTGGAAATAGAATATTCTTTTGTAAAATCTTGCCCTTAAGAAAAAATGATGTAAATAATCTAAGAAGAAGAAAATGAATGGCACTATTGCTATGTTAGCTAGTGTTGCTATAAAAAATGATAGTAGAGGATCCATCCCAATTATTTTTGAATAAATTATTGCTCCTCTTAATTCTGAAATAGGTAATATGCTTAGAAAAATAAGTTTAGCGATTGTTATCATCTTGATTCTGGAATACTAATAAATCTTCAGTTGTTAGCTTCTTCTTTGTTTTGAGCTTCTCTTCCACCTGTTTTGTCCTTCTATCAAGTTCTTCCTTAATCCTTTCCTTCTCTTTTCTCTTTTTCTCTCCTCTTACCATATCAGACTTTTTCCGATATTTGTTAGAGTCCATTAATCTCTCTTTTAGAAGGTCATTTACTTTTGCAAACTCTTTTTTTGCATCTATAAATTTACTGAAGGATTCTTCTTGTTCTTTCTTTAAATCTGTAATTTTTTTAGTTAACTTCATGAACTCAGAATACCCATCTTTATTTTTGATGAATGCTTTCTTTAATTTCTCATGGAATCCTTGTGCAGTATCTTTTGCTTGAGTTATTTCTTCTGATATTTTTTTAATTGCATCTATAACTTCTCTGATTCCTGCAGTTTTTAATAGTACAGATCTTAATTTCTTTAATTGCTTCATTAAAGATTGTTCTTTCTTGAAAGGTAATGCTTCTGTTTCTATCTTACTTTCAATCTTTTCTATCTGTGAAACTATAATACTTGGATCTTGATCAATATTTGTTTTATCTAAGAATTCTTTCTTTTTCTCTGAGAGTTTTTTGTATGATTCTATTAACCCTTGTACTTCATCGTTATACTTGTCTCTTTGTTCTTTTAGTGTTTTTATCTCTAGTGCAGTCTGGTCTTTAGAAACTTTCAAACCTTTAATTTTCTTTATTAATTCGCCAAGCTCTTTCTTTTGCTTTTCTTTCTTAGCAAACCATTTCTCTTTCTCTACATTCAATCTGTTGAGATCTTTCCGAATACTCGAAATATCGGATTTGATATCTTTCGATTTCTTTTTGTCGTCTTTCTTTTCTACCATTTGCAACTATAGAATAAAAATAAAAAAAGAAGTTTAGCCGAATAGTGATCCTAGTCCGGCTGCAGCTTCTTCTTTCTTTTTCTCTTCCTTAGCTTCCTCTTCTTTAGCTTCTTCTTTGGATTCTTCTGCTTTTCCATCAGAGCTAGGAGCTGCGGAAACAGGCGTAACTGCGGCTTCTTTGATAGCTTGTTCTATATCTACACCATCTAGTGCTGCAACCAAAGCTTTCACTTTAGTTTCATCCACTGTAGCGCCAGCTGCTTCAAGAACCTTTTTTACAGATCCTTCGTTAACTTCTTTTCCTGCCTTATGCAATAATAATGCTGCGTAAATTAATTCCATCTTATTTTCCTCCAATAATATCTTTATCTTTCATCTGAGTTATTACTTCTTGTGCTCTTTTCTCTTCTTCTTTTGAATACCCTTCTAGGGCATCCGGTTCCGAATCAGATTCTTTTGATTCCTCAGAATTGTCAGGTACTTCTTTTGCAGTTTCCTGCGGTGCTTCTTGATTTTCTGACTGTGATGTTTCTTCCTTAGGTTCCTCTTTAAGTTCTTCCTTAGGTTCTTCCTTAGGTTCCTCTTTAGGTTCTTCCTTAGGTTCTTCCTTAGGTTCCTCTTTAGGTTCTTCCTTAGGTTCTTCCTTAAGTTCTTCCTTAGGTTCTTCCTTAGGAACTTCATCTGAACCAATCTTCTCAAGTAATTTTTGAGAACTTTCTAAAGCTAAGCTATCAGATTCTGCTTTCTTTATCAATAATTCTATTATATCCTTTGAAGGATAAACGGAAAATACTGCCAAATTAATCGCTTCTGTAGCCGCCTGAGTTATATTTTGTTTGTATTCTTCTTCACTAACTGTTAATACTTCCCTTCCGAATACTGTCCCATTCTGGTATATTCCAACAATATTTAATCCTATCTCGATTGGTTCTATTTTGAATTTAGCTAATAAATCTGATTTTTTTTGATCAACTTCGTCTCCAGCTTTTAGAAGTACTTTATCTTCTTGGATTATTACTTTTCCATCTTCGATTCCAGCTTTTATTCCTAATTGACCTAATTCTCCAATTATTGGTCCTGCTGGGAATGCAGTTGGTCCTGCTGGAATAACAATTTCTCTAGGAGTTATTTGTCCAGGTTTTGCAGGAGCTTTTGTTTTATTCTTATCTAAAGCTTTTGCAATCTTAAATGGATCTTCTTCTGAAATTAACAAAGCAGGAATACTCTCTTCAGTTAGTTTATCTAATCCAGAGATTCCTTTTTTCTTTGATTCTAATTCTTTAATTGCTAGTTTTAGTATGCTTTTCTTCATTACTATAACTTTTAATTTATCTTTTAGTTTGAATTTGATTTTTTGAAACTGTGGAGATGGAAGATTATTCAAATCGATTATTCCAACTACAGAATTATCTTCTAATAGTTTCTTTGTCTCTATTAGACTTTTTTTCTTTGCTTCTGAAACATGTGCCTTGAACTCACTCATCTTTCTTAGCCTCCTTTAGTTTCTTAGCAGGTTTTTCTACTTCTTTTTTTTCCACAGGATTAGTTACAATAACTCCCTTATCTGTTAGTTGAACAGAAGGACTCATTGTTAATTTTAAGTATGTTGATTTTATATTTTGTTCCTGTCTTGGTAATGATGTTACAAGTGAACTGTGTACTATCTCTATGTTTGACGCGATTTCTTCATCTGTCATTGATTCTGAACCTACTGGTGCTTTAACCACTAATTGATCTTTAGTATTTAATCTTACTAAACCTGCAAGTTTATTCTTGATAGGCTCTAAATCTATTGTTGGTGGAACAACACATCCTGCTTTTGGATTTGGCATCTTTCCTTTTGGTCCAAGAACTCTACCGAATGTTGCTGCTACCTCTGGCATCAGATTTACTTGAGCTACGAAATAATCATATTCTGAAGCTAATTTCTTTGTTGCTTTTTTATCTTTCTTGAATCTTTGGAACTCTTCTTGAAGTATAACTTTATCGAAGATCTTTGCTTTAGTACTAAGATTCTTATCTACTAATGCACAGATTTTTGGCATCTTTAGTTTTGGTCTATCAAGTTGTAAGAATAAGTCCACATTTTCTTCTGGATTCTTTATATTTAATTGTTTAAGATTTATACTTATGTCAAATGTTTGATCAAACTTCCTTTTTCTAGAAATCTCTCTTACTTTCTTTATTGAATCTAATATAATATTTTTTTCCATTTAGCTCCCTCCTACTGAACGTAGTGATATTGGGTAGTATGTTTAGTTTCTGGATGATTTATAAAGTTTTTGGATGATTGGGAACTTTTAATTTTGTTGTCATTTCTAAGTTATGAAAACAATTATAAATGTTTCGGGGTTCCTGTTTGTTATGAAAGACTTAATCAGAAATTGGAATTATGATTTTATTAGCGGTTTATGTAATTTTGTTTTTGATAATTATTATGATGTTAATGTAGAGGGATTAGAGAATATAGTTAATGATAAGGAAGGTGGAATAATTGTTTCAAATCATGATACTCCTCAAAAGGATTGGATATATGAAAAAGATAAAGAAGGAAAAACTATCTTACATATTAATTCTATAGATCAATTATTAATTGTAGCCTATTTAAATCCTAATCAAAGATTCCATGCCATTGTGAATAGGGCAGCATATAAAAATATAATAAAAAAAGTATCATTGAATCTATTACAGCAAATTCCTGCCACCAGATATGGTTTGATAGATCACTCTGAAAAATATTTAAATAAAAATGAGTATATATTAATTTTTCCGGAAGGAAGTAGTGGCCAGAAATCTGGAGTAGCATTAGATGAAGAAACTAAGATATATCCAGGAATAGGAAGGTTAATTTCTCACTTAGATAATCCTAAAATCTTTCCAGTTAATATTCAAATAAATGGGAAAAAAGATAATTTGTGGCCAAAATTTTCTAGTGCAAAACTTAAATTTGGAGAATCTTTTCATTATTTAGATGAATTTGGAGAGTTCCCTACAATTGAAAATGGAAATATAGATTATTCTCAGATTTCTAAAGAAGTTATGAATGAAAAAGTTTATCCATTGGGTTAATTTAGAAAAGATTAATTTTTTATTATAATATCTTTTTGGAGTTTGTTGTTATTTCTAAGTTACGAAAACAGTTATAAATGGCAAATTAGTAAATATATTTATGGAATCCTCCAAAGTATACAAGAGTGTGTGTCATATGAGCAATGCGTACATAAACAAATATGTAGATATTAGTGTCTCAGGGCAGGAAAATCTAGAGAACTTGGATGGAGGAATAGTCGCAATAAATCATTCTAGAGCTGGAGAGAGATCGAAGGACCATTTGTTAGTGTGTTCAGCATTTGGAAAAAATATTCCGATACATTATTTTGTGTATAATGGATTGTATAAAAATCCTGCATTAAGATTTGTATTAAATAAAACTAAACAGATACCTGTTAATCCTGGTGCCCTTAATTCGAAAGTAAATAATAAATGTTTTAGTTTAGCAAGAGAGTATTTGAGCAGAGATGATTGTGTTGCAATATTTCCAGAAGGTATGAGTAGTAATATTAATAATATAGAGAGGAAGAGATACTATCCTGGACTTGCAAAATTAGTTATTGATTCTCCAAACAAACCAATAATCCCAGTTAGGGTAGATACTAACTTCAAGGACGGGGGAAATTTTTTTATCCCAGATTATGATAAAGCTAGTGTAGTTATCGGTGAACCTTATTATTTCTTTAAAGATGGAGATAATGTTGATAATTATCTTTTACCTGAAGTTTCAAAAAAAGAATTGATAAATATAACTAAAACAATAATGGAAGAGAAAGTTTATTCTCTTGAAAGTTTAATTTGATTCTATTAGATAAGTAATTAGATTTTCGAAATCAATTTTTTGTTCTGAAAGTTTTTTGAAAGTGTATCCTTCTTTATTTATTCCTTTTGTTAGTGATGAAACCACGATTATAAGTTTCCCATTCTCATTCAAATAGTCTTTCGCAGTTTCTAAGAATCTATTTAGTACTTCTGATCCAGTTTTTCCGCCGGTTGTGGATCTTGCTGAATCTTCTGGCTCTCTCGGATCTTCTGGCAGATAGGGTGGATTGAAAATAATTATATCAAATTTTCCTGTAACCTTCGAGAATAAGTTTGATTGTATAGTATCAATTTCTAAATTCTTAACGTGTTCTACACATCCTTCGTTAATATCAACTGCTAGAACTTCTGCACCAAGTTCTTTTGCAGTTTTTGCTTGTATCCCAGAACCTGTACCCATATCTAAAACTTTCATTCCAGGTTTTACAAAATTTTTTAGTTGTTCTTGAAGTAAATAAGAATCTTCTGCAGGTTCATATATCATTTGATCTCTTTAAAATATTCTTCAACCCTTTCTAGAATGTTATTCAAATAAAAATTCTTTATTTGTTTCTCAAAGATTACAGACATATTTTCAAACTCTGTTATCCTATATTGATTTTTTATGTTCTCTACTAAATATAAATCCTTTAATCTTTTTAATTGTCTTCGAACATTAGAAGAAGCAACTCCTTGTATTGGAAGTTTATGTCTCTTTCTTGCCGAGATTACTTTTGCTTTTATTTCTTCAGAATTCATTAGTATTTTTTTGTGCCTGTTATTTAATAAAACATGGAATATATCTACAACTACATCTCTAGAATCTCCAGGTTGTAATAGACCAACTGATAAACAAAGTTTTCTTGTTAGTTCTCTTTTTGTTGTTGCGTAAGGTTTTTCATATCTCCTTAAAGTTATTTCTGATAAGGGGATATCTTTTGAAATCTTTTTTGGCATAATTAACTTTTATCGTTGACGGTTTATATATTTTTGGATTTTCTAACAACTCTACAATAAAGCTTAAATAATCTATAATTTATCTGATTTAATATGACTGAACTTGTAGCTTGTTTGACAACAGGAAAAGGATCTTGGACTGAAGTTGCTAAACTTATTGCAGGAGAGAATTGGGAAAAAGTTTATTTGATTACTAATGATTTTGGAAAAGAGAAGTTTGATGCTCCAGAGAATGTTGAAATGATTGTTGTCGATCCTAATAAATCAGTTGATAAACTTAGAGATGATATAATTTTAGGGTTGAAAGAAAAGATAAATGGTACAGAAGTTGCAGTCAATCTTATTTCTGGAAGTGGTAATGAACACATGGCATTATTTGGAGCTTTAATTAAATTAGGAGTTGGCCTTAGACTGGTTAGTGTTAGTGAGAAAGGTATTGAAGAGGTCTAGATTTAGAAAGCTTTATATTTCGCTTTATTTCTCTTGTTGTTATGGATTTTTTAAGAGATGATGAAAGCTTAATTAAGGATGAAACTCCTTTATGTTATGATTACATTCCTAAACCAATTAAATATAGAGAGGGTCAACAGCAAGAGATTTCTTATGCAATTAAACCTCTCTTAAATGGTAGAGATGGTGGGAATTTATTTGTTTATGGTTCTCCAGGTGTTGGTAAGACCCTTGCAGTAAAATATTTATTTAGAGAGATAGAATTTGAGGGAGATAATATTATCCCAATCTACATAAATTGTTGGAAGAAAGATACAAGCCATAGGATTGCTTTGGAAATTTGTAAGGCAATTGGATATAAGTGGACCCACAATAAAGGAACTGATGAATTATTAAAAAGTATAACTGAAATTCTTAATAAAAAATCCACAGTTATCTGTCTTGATGAAATAGACAAAGCTAAAGATACAGATATAATCTATAATTTATGCGAGGACCTTAATAAAAAATCAATAATTATGATTACAAATTATAGGGACTGGATTGCAGATCTAGATGACAGGATAAGGTCAAGGTTAGTCCCTCAAAGTCTTGAGTTTGAAGCCTACAATGCATCTGAGGTTTCTGGGATCCTTAGGGAACGTTGTAATTTTGCTTTTGTTCCAGGAGTTTTGAATGACGAAGCTTTTGATTTGGTAGCTAGAAAAACATGTGAATTAAAAGACATTAGAAGCGGATTATTCTTATTAAAAAAGGCTGCAGATGAAGCAGAGAGAAAATCATCTAGAGAGATAAAACTAGAACATGCAAAACTTGCAATAGAAAAATTTAGTTCAGAATTTAAAATAAAAAATGCCAAGGAATTTGGTGATGAAGAAAACTCCTTAATTGAGATTATAAAAGAGAATTCTGGTACAATAAAAGAATTATATGGGATTTATATTAAAAAAGGTGGAAATAAATCATATAGGACATTCTATCGTAAAATTGATGAGTTATTAGAAAATCATATGATTGAAGCCGATGAAAAAGATGGTAAAGCTAGAATAATAAGCTATGGTAGAAAGTTGACTGATTTTTGATTGTCATTGTCATGTACCTGCGATTTGTATATAAATTGTTTTGAGCTATTTCTTAGTGTGATTCAAATGATATCTAAAAAAAATAAATATGTGGGCTGGACAGAATTTATGAGAAAAGACGCTGAACTGGAATTTTGGAGCTTTATTGATGATTCTACTGCAGATTCTTTTGATAAGTACTGGATGAAAGAGGCGATTTGATTAGAAACAATTAAATATACTTATTCATAATGGTCTTATATGAAATTATTAGTATTTACAGATGTACATGGACACAATAGTTCAATTAAATCTATCATAAAGAAAGCTAAGAAAGAAAAACCTGATTTTTTAGTGTGTGCAGGAGATCTGACAGATTGGGGCAGAGGAGTTAAGAAAGTTCTAAAGAAATTCGAGGAACTCAAGATACCTCTTTTATTAATTTCTGGAAATCATGAGGAATCTATAGATCTTAGAAAGATAAGTTCTAAATTTGAGTATGTAATATTTTTAGATAATGGAAGTTATGAATTTGAAGACTTTATCTTCTTTGGTTATGGTGATGGAGTTTTTGCAACAAAGGACAAATATTTTGAGAAAATCTCAAAGAAATTTATTAGTAGTATTGATAGAAAGAAAAAACTGATATTTATTACACATGTTCCACCTTACAAAACAAAACTAGATCTTCTCCCACTTATTGGGCATAGTGGAAATGAATCAGTTAAAAAATTTGTTCTTAAACATAAACCTCGATTAGTTCTATGTGGACATCTTCATGAAAACTTTGGGAAAAAAGAAGTTGTTGGAAATAGTTTAATCCTTAATCCAGGTCCAGATGGAAAAATCGTTAAAATTTAAGCTTCCTATCAGGAGTATCTTCTTTTGCTAATAATACTGCCCTAGATCTTTCATGAGTGTCAATGATTTTCATTCCGATTAATTTTCCAATATCTTCTGCAAAACTCATACACCTTTCAAAACTCGGTACATTCTCTTCCTTTAATCGGTATCTCGAATCTCCTACCCAAGAGTAGGACTTTACTTCAACCCAATCAGGATTAGCTTTTTTGATTAGTTCTGCATACCCTTCTTCATCAAACATATTGATTCCATCTACTGCAGTGATTCTAATTACTCTTCTAGTTTTCATTTTTGAAAAGATTTCTAACGATCTGTTAAATCTCTTCCAATAATCTTTCAGGATAGGTTGATCAATTTCTTTATATGATTCTTCTGAAGGTGCATCGAGAGATAAGTAGAGTTGAGTAGGTAATTCTGTTAGTTTTTCAAGCGCTTCTGGAAACATTCCATTCGTGACCAAAAATGAAGTAAACTTCCTCTTATGTAGTTCTACTAATAATTTGTTTAATTTTGGATATGCTGTAGGCTCTCCAGTTAAACTAATTGCAAAATGTCTTGGAGATTGTGATTCTTTATATTTTTCCTTATCTCTATCTTTATTTCCACCTAGTCCGCTCAATAAACCCTTTTGTGCAGCTAGAGAGTTATCTATTATTTTTTTAGGATCATCTATACTATCCATTCCTTCTGCAGTGTAATAATCTAGTGATCTCCAACAAAAAACGCACCTATTTGGACATACCATCGAAGGAGTCATCTGGACACATTGATTAGTATTTATTCCATAAAATTTATGTTTGTAACAGTTTCCTTTATTTAGTATTGAATTTTTCGTCCATCCACAGATCTTAACACTACTATGGTCTCCAGTAAATCTGTATCCTTGTTTTTCAAGTATTTTTTTTCCAGTATTCATTTTAAAAACATTTTTTGAAAATTCTCTTCTATTGATTTTTCAAGTTCTTCCTTAGTTATTTTTTTCAATTCTGCAATTTTTGTTATTGACAGTTCTATAAATGCTGGCTCATTTGGCTCCCCTTCAATAGGAGATAAATAAGGTGCATCTGTTTCTGTTAATATATTATTAATAGGTACTCTCTTTGCTAACTTCCTAAAAGTTTTATTTCTAACTACTGCTGTAGGTATAGTAAACATCCAAGACTTATGAGATGTTGCTTTTTCTGTAAGCTCTTTATTCCCGCTGAAACAGTGTAGAACTACTTTCTCAATATCTGATTGTTCAAGAATATCTAAAACTTCAGATTCTGCTTTTCTTGAATGAACTATTATTGGAATATCTAACTCTTTAGCTAGTTTGATGAACTTCTTAAAGTTTTTTTCTTGTTGTTCTTTTTGATCGCCATAATGATAATCTATTCCCACTTCTCCAATTGCTATAGGTTTTGATTTTTTTATGAATTCAATCTCAGCATCTATCTCTTCATCTGACATTTTTAGTGCCTCTAAGGGATAGATTCCTAAGGAAGGTTTTACTTTTTCATATTTATCTGAGATTTCTAAAACTCTCCTATTTGATTCTGGAGAGGTCCCATTTGATATGATTATTTTGACTTTCTTAGAATTTTCTAGCACCTTGTCTAGGTCTTTTTCTTTCTCTAATAAGTCTAAATGACAGTGTGCGTCGATTAACATAGTTTAAAGAGAAATGATGCGTTTTTTAATCTTTTGTTTATGTAAATAATCTAATTAGTGGAGCTACAAATAACTCATAAAACTGAGGCATAAGCAATAATAAGATTATTACAAACAGTACTGTGCTTACTATCTTCCAAGTTTTCATAGATTTCTTCTCATCCTTTGTAATTGAAAATAATAATAAGTAGAACATTCGTCCACCATCAAGTATTGTTATCGGAAGTAAATTGAATAATCCTACACCTAGGTTTGCCATGAAGATCCAGAAAAATAATATTTTTATCCAGATCATTGCTTGTAGTGGAAACATCCCAAATTTTTGTACAAGATCTTCTTTGAATATTTCTTTACTCGGACCGACTGTAATCCCCAAATATCCTCTTGAACTGTCTTCCGGATGCTCGGAAGTAACAACGGAATAGGTAAAGTTTTCTGTTTGAATATTAATTCTTTCATGAGATCCAATAGTTCCCATAACCTTGATGAATTCTTCTGCTCCTGAAACAGGAGTTTCCTTAACTGAGATTATACTTTCACCCAATTGCATTCCGCTTGCATTTAATGGGGAGTCATCTCCGAATCCCATAACTTGTACACCAACATAATCTAATGTTGAATTTGCTGCAGGTGCGATTAGTAATGCGAATAAGAAAAATGTGAAAAATGCAGTTACAATATTTGCAAATGGTCCAGCAGACATAACTTCTAATTGAGTTTTTGTACTGGAGCTAGCCATCTTTTTCTCATCTGGTTCAACAAAAGCTGCAGGAATTATTGGCAAAATTATTCCAAATATTGCAAATCCTGAAGATTTTATTTTTATCTTTCTTAATCTTGCAAAGACTCCATGTGAAAATTCGTGAACTGCTGCAAGTAAAAATATTGCAATTATCCAATGAAAAAATGATAGGGTTGGAATTCCTGGAACTTTTACTAATCCAGGTAATAGTAATTGTATTGGTGAAGGTTGATTCATAAACATGAAATTGTATGCACCATATAATAAGTAAAATATAATTGTAAACATCCCAATAAATCCTACTGAAATAGATACATAACCTAATGCATTTAAAATTCTTGGATGTTTTTTTGCTAACTTATCCATCAAATTTAGACCTAACTTGGTCCTATACATATACATATAAATAAAAGGGAAAGCAATTTTCTCTAGCTCTGCCTTCTTTGAAGTAATTAAAAAAATCAATAAACTTATTCCGAATACAATAAGAAGCAATATATCTAAATTCATTTTTATTTAGCTTTTCTCTTTGGCCGGAAGTTTTTTCCCCCGCAATTTTTACATAATATTTTCCGAAGTAATACTTTTTGCATTGTTGCTTTAGCTTTAGTTTTGCATTTCTTGCAAACCATTACATTCTTGAACAATCTTTTTTGCGCTTCATCAAATTTTGCCATTTTATTTTACCTGCATTATTACCTTTTCATTCAGTATAATCCAATAAACTATCTGTTTTCCTGCTTCCACTTCTGTTTTTAATTCTTCCGGTATTTTAAGATCGAAAGATTCATAAGTTTTCATATCCATTACTGTCACTAAATCTCCTTGAACAGACAGCGCTTGAGCGTTTTCCTTTTCTACGATTGGAACTTCTACTTTATCTCCGGTTGGATAGATCTTAATTATCTTTTTCCCTGTTATTAAACCGATTGCCGAAATTCTTGCCTTGGCATGTCCGTGTTTTCCAGTCCTAGATATATCTATTGAAGATATCTTACACGCAACATCGTCAAAAATTATGTAATTTCCTACTTTTAATGAACCTACGTTCACAACTTTTTTATCCATTATTATGAAGGAGGGAATGCGGAGATTTATAAAATTTTTGTTTTAAAAAAATTAATTAGTTTTGTAGAGGTATATGGATTTTTTAATATTTCCGAATGGATCGTAGTGTAATCCGTTTGGATCGAAGAAGAATCCTTCCTCTCCAAAGTTAGCATATGTTCTTACTGCAATTATGCCTTTATCGTCGAGAAATAAAGTTATATCATCTAATCCATCTTTATTAAAATCGTTAAGAAATAGTCCACATACATTCTCTAATCCTGGACCTCCGAAAAGCGGAACTGGCCTAGCGTCAAGTTTTTCTTCTAATTTATAGATTTTTGAATCTTTTAGATAAACTAGATCTTTTTTATTGTCTCCAGTTATCTCACCGACATCATAAAAGATTGGAGAAGTAGAAGGTTCCTCCTTTTTTATAGTATTTAATAGATTGATATATCCTGCAGTTGCAATAACTGCTATTGAAGCTCCAATCATAATCTTTTTTACAGGATTCATTATTTTGATTAAATTGAAAAGATTAATAAACTCTACCATTTCTAATTTTCTAAAATGAATGCGAAGAAAAAAGATTTCATAAAAGTCGAATATACTGGAAGAATAAAAACAAGTAAAAAAATATTTGATTTGACAGATGAAACATTAGCAAAGAAAGAAAACATTCATAATCCTAACCTATCATACGGACCTAGAATTGTATGTATTGGAGAGGGCCACTTACTAAAAGGTTTAGATGATAAACTAGAAGGCAAGGAAATAGGCAAATCATATGATATTGAATTAGATCCTGAATCTGCATTTGGTGTAAAAAATCCCAAATTAATAAAGATACTTTCTATGAAGCAATTCAAAAAACACAACTTGAATCCTTCTCCAGGTCTAAGAATTAATGTAGATAATCATATTGGAGTTATCAGAAGTGTTAGTGCAGGAAGAGTTATTGTTGATTTTAATCACCCTTTGGCTGGACAGGCAATTACATATGAGATTAAACTTATTGAAAGTGTGAATAATACTGAAGAACAGGTTAAAAGTTTAGTAAATTTGAATCTATTTTTGAATGAAGGAGATTATGACTTGAAATTAGTTGATGGAAAGTTGGAAATTTTGTCAAAACTGGAAATTCCTGAACCAATCGTAAAAAATTTTGAGAAGAATATTAAAGAACTTATTTCTAAAATCAGTGCTGTCAGCGTCGGTGTTAGGCCTAAAAAGGAAGCTGAAAAAACTGAAAAATAACTACTCAAGAATAATTAACTTTAAAAACAATAGTGCATTTCCTTTTTTAATTAAATAGCGAGGGGATAATTTTGGAAGAACCATATGCACAAAACGTTGAATTAAGTGAAAAAGGTACCGAGAAGTTTGCCAGTATAGATGAAGAATTGGAAGGACTTCTCGCAAAACAGAGGGCAAAGATTAAAGTTATTGGAGCTGGCGGTGCTGGAAACAATACTATCAATAGACTAACAGAAGTTGGGATTTCTGGAGCAGAATCAATAGCAATTAATACTGATGCTCAAGATTTATTATATACTAATGCTAATCATAAAATCTTAATTGGTAGAGATCTGACTGGAGGACTAGGTGCTGGAAGCGTACCACAAGTTGGAGAAGAAGCTGCACGAGAGAGTGAACAAGAACTTAGAGAAGTTCTGAAAGGTGCGGATATGATATTCATAACATGCGGACTAGGTGGAGGAACAGGAACAGGTAGTGCACCAGTTATCGCAGATATAGCTAAAAAGTTAGGGATTCTTACTGTAGGAATTGTTACACTTCCATTCCATATGGAAGGACAGAGAAGATATGAGAATGCACTATTCGGTCTTGAAAAATTAGAGACAATAGTTGATACACTTATAGTTATACCTAATGATAAATTACTTGAGTTGGCACCAGATTTGCCACTTCAAACAGCATTCAAAGTTTCTGATGAGATTTTGGTAAACTCTGCTAAAGGTATTGCAGAACTTATTACTAAACCTGGTTTAGTTAATCTTGATTTTGCTGATGTTAGGACCGTTATGGGGAAAGGAGGAGTAGCTATGATTGGTGTCGGAGAGTCCGATAGCGAGAATAGAGCAGTTGAAGCAGTTGATAAAGCAATCAACAACCCATTGCTTGATGTTGAGATAGGTGGAGCTAATGGTGCATTGATAAATATCAGAGGTGGAACAGATATCACCCTTGATGAATGTAAAAAGGTTGTAGAAGCAGTTGCTGATAAATTAGATGAAGAAGATGCTAGAATAATTTGGGGAGCACAAACTTCAGAAGATTTAGAAAAAACTTTGAGCGTAATGTTGATTGTTACAGGAGTTAGAAGTCCTCAGATCTTTGGACCTTCTGACAAAAACAGTCCAGCAAAGCGAAAAGAGATAGAAAATGAACTCGGTATCGAGTTTATAGACTAAATCTTGAGAAAGCCTTATATATTTCTTTTTTAATTTATTATTTTAATTACTTAAGAGAGGTTTTTAAAATATGAAAAATAAACTCAATCCATTGGTTGTAGTTCTTTCGGCCCTACTTATTTTTGTTTGGGTAGGAGTATTCTCATATACACTAAGTGTTGGGACTACAGGATATGTTGTGCATGATGGGAGCGAAGTAGAAGAGATTAATGAAAGTGTTGAAGAAATTATTGAAGCACCAGAACCTATGTTGGGTCCTGAAAGTTCGATCCCTAATTTAATTAGCATATTCATGGTTTTGACGTTATTTCTGGTAGTATCTCTGTATTTTTCCAAAAATAAGAGATAGAAACCTTTAAAAACCAGAACACTCCACCAGATAATAATTCTTTGATTATTAAAAAGACAAGATGGAACACGAACAAATTAAGGAAAGCGGGAATGTATTATCTAAACTAAAAAGATTTATATTTCAATGCAAGAGAGTATTTAAGATAACCAAAAAACCATCAAATGATGAATATAAAGTAATTGTTAAAGTTACTGGAATAGGAATCTTGATTATAGGAGCAATCGGATTCCTGATACATTTGATTTGGAAAATAATAGATTAAAAATGGAAGAAAAAAATTTAATATTTGCATTAAAAGTTACGGCGAATAGAGAAGATCAGGTTCTCGATTTCATTTCAGAAAATGTTATGAAAAAAGGATTGAATGTTTATAGTATCATTAGACCACATGGTCTTAGAGGATATATTTTTATTGAGGCAGACTCATATGAAAGTGCTGAAACCTCATATCAAGGAGTTCCTTATGCGAAAGGTTTACTTCGTAAATCAGTAAGTTACTCAGAGATAGAACATATGTTAGAGCATGTCAAGGCTCAAATTAATGTTAAAGTTGGGGATGTGGTAGAGATTATATCAGGTCCATTCAAAGGAGAACAAGCAAAAATTAATAGGATAGATAAAACTAAAGAAGAAGTAATAGTTGAGCTTCTTGAAGCAGCGGTACCTATACCAATTACAGTAAATCTTGACTCCGTAAAAACAATAAGAAGAGAAGGAGATGAGGAATAATAAAATGGCTAAAGAAATAGTAGATATTATAATTGAAGGTGGGAAGGCTAGTCCTGGTCCACAGATGGGTCAAGCATTTGGACCTTTGGGTGTAAATATCCAAGACATATTGGGCGAGATAAATAAAAGAACTGCAGATTTCGCAGGAATGAAGGTCCCGGTTAGTGTATCTGTTGATACAAGTACAAAAGAATTCGAATTAGAAGTTGGTACTCCTCCTGTTTCTGAGCTAATCAAAAAAGAACTTGTTATCCAAAAAGGATCTGGAGAGTCACATATTAATAAAGTTGGCAATCTTGCTATCGAACAAGCAATCAAGATATCTAGAATGAAAAAAGATTCATTAATTGTTAATACTCTTAAGGCAGGAGTTAAATCTGTTGTTGGAAGTTGTATTACAATGGGTGTACTTGTTGAAGGAAAGTCTCCTCGTGATGTTGAGCAAGAGATTGATCAAGGAGTTTATGATAATGAAATAAACTCTGAAAAAACTGATCTTAGCGACGAGAAGAGAGCAAAATTAAAATCGCAATTAGATACTATTAAGAGTGAGCTAGAGAAATCACAAGCAGCCCTTGAAAAAGCTAGTGAAGGCGAAGAAGGAAAAGAAGAATCTGGAGAAGAAGGAAAGCCAGAGGAAAAGAAGGAAGAGCCTGTTGAGAAAAAATAGCTCTCTAATCAAAAGATTTAAATAACTAAAAGGCAGCCCTGAACTCATGGGGCTATGGGGTAACTTGGCTAGCCTTCCGGCTTTGGGAGCCGGTGATCTCGGTTCAAATCCGAGTAGCCCCATTTTAAAAATAAAGAAACATGGCAAAAACAAAAAAGAAAGGCGAAAGTGGAAAACGGTTCGGACCAAGATATGGTGCACCGATTAGACAGAAAATCTCTAAAATAGAGAAAAAACAAAAAGCTCTGTATAAATGCCCGCTATGCCATCAAAGAAAAGTTAAGAGAGTCTCTATAGGAATATGGAGTTGTAAAAAGTGTGACACTAAATTTGCTGGAGGAGCATATTCATTTAAAGAATAAAATGGTAGTATACAAATGTTTTAATTGCTCAAAAGTTGTAAGCGAAGATTATGTTAGAAGAAGAGTTAGATGCCCTTATTGTGGATCAAAAATAATTTACAAACCTAGAGTGGTTAACTCAAAAGTGAAGGCTGAATAAAATGGAAATGGATAAAGAAACACAAATGGAAATAGGAAAGCTTCAAATGATTGAGCAAAAGCTACAATCAGTAATCATGCAAAAGCAAAATTTTCAAAGCAATATGTTAGAAGTAGAGAATGCAATTATTGAGTTGAAGAATGCTGAAACTGCTTACAAAATAGTGGGAAATATTATGATCTCATCAACTAAAGACGATCTTAATGCTGAATTAAAAGAGAAAAAAGAACTGTTTGAAGAAAAAATAAAAACATTAGAAAAACAGGAAAACAAGCTAAAAGAAGATTCTAAAGTTATTAGAGAAAAATTAGAGAAACTTTCCCCAAAAAATGAATGAAGTTATTGATATAATCGATAGATTAGGTTCCCTTGAGCGAGAGGATGGAGTTCCTCGAAATATGAGGGAAAAAATTAGGATTGCATGTGCAGCACTTTCTGAAGAAGAGACAAGTTTGGCAATCCGAATAAATAGATCTCTTCAAGAACTTGATGATGTATCTACGGATATGAATACTCCTTCTGATATTAAAACAATTCTTTGGTCAATAACTAGCGAATTAGAGTGCATTAAACAATAGAAATATTTATATATTTAGCGTCATTACTTCAATTATAAAAGGAGAACAAAATGGTAAAACTTTTTTCAAAATTTAAAGATAAATTTATGAGCGAATATGAAGAGTCAGATTTCCCAGAGGAATTTGCTGAAGACTATGTTGAATTGGATTCAAAAGGTGATACACCTAAAGCAAAAATCATCGTAAGACCATTTGTAATTGATGATTTCGCTGATGTTAAACCTGTTTTGGATTCTCTAAGAGAAGGGTATACTATCGCTCTAATAAACATAAAACCTTTGAAAGATACAGATGTTGTTGAATTGAAAAGGGCTGTTAATAAGCTTAAAAAAACTTGTGATGCAATAGACGGAGATATAGCTGGATTCGGAGAGGATTGGATTGTGGCTACACCTGGATTTGCAGGAGTTCATAGGGAAAACAAAGAAATCGGCAATATTGACGAATAATAATCTATTTTCTTTTTTTAATTTTTTAATTCTATAGAGTGTGAACTACTTCTTTAACTTAGATAAATTTATAAATATATTACTTGATGAAAATAATAATATGGAAGAACTAAAACATCAACCTTGTCCTGTATGTGGGAAAAAAACACTTACATTAAGTCAAGAAGACTATAACATTCCTAATTTCGGAGAAGCACTTTTATTTTCAATGAATTGTGGAAGTTGTAACTATTCAAAATCAGATATTGAAACTTTGGAAGTCAAAGATCCTGCAAAATACACATTTACAATTGAATCTGTAAAAGATTTAAATGTCCAGGTGATTAAATCAGCTAATGCGACTGTTAAAATCCCTCAGATGAGAATGTCTGTCGAACCAGGTAGCAATTCTGAAGGATATGTCTCAAATATAGAAGGAGTCATAACCAGATTTGAAAAAATTATAAAAGATCAAAGAGATACTAGTGAAGATAAAAGTGTTAGAAAATCTGCTAAAAACTTATTGAAAAAGATCTGGAAAATAAAAGAAGGAGATGTTAAACTGAAAATCATCATAGATGATCCTTCTGGTAACTCTGCAATTATTTCTGACAAAGCAATCATTACTAAAACTAAGAAAAAATGAAAACATTGTTTGTTAATGCGAAATATAGTATAGACTCTTTGAAAAGATTAGATAAAATTAAAATCAAAGAGAAGAAGATAGGCATTATAGGTACAATCCAAACTACACATTTACTTGAACAAGTTAAAACTCATCTTGAAAATTCTGGCCATGAGGTAGATATCGTAGGGCAAGTAGTAGGATGTAACGTTAACAATATGTTAAAATTTAAAGATTCTGTGAATGCTTTTTTATTTATTGGTAGTGGAATGTTTCATTTACTTGAAGTATTAGACAAAACTGAAATTACAAAATACTACCAATTTAATCCTACAAGTGAAAGTTTTTCTTCGGTAAGTACTGTTGAAATTGAAAGGCTTAAGAAAAAAAGAATGGCAAAATTAGCAAAATTTTACTCTTCTGATAAAATAGGTATTTTAGTGACTACTAAACCTGGCCAAGAAAATTTAAATGGCTCTTTAAAATTTGCTAGAAAGTCAAATAAATCTAGTTATATTTTTCTAACTAATGATATCGATACTAATAAACTTGAAGATTTCTCAGACATTGAGTATTGGATAAATAGTGCGTGTCCTAGACTTGAAGAGAGAGGGATTATTAGTTTAAGAGATGTTGATAACTGAATTCTTGTTAAAACTTGTAACAAAACATATATAAAACAAAAAACTCAAGAAATTATGTAGATGGCATCGAGAAGAAAGAAGATATCAGTTAGAGGATTGTTAATATTCTTTTTAGTTTTAGCAATATTTGTTATTCATTCTATAGGTGTCAAGAGAATTATTGGGGAGATCTCTAAAGCAAATCCTTATCTTGTGTTATGTGCATTTTTAGCATTATTATCGGCACACATATTGAACACGGTCAGATGGAGATTATTTCTGAAACCAAAGGTTCTGAAATTTCCAAAATTGTTTTTATTGACTCTTGCTGGCGCATTCATTACATTGATCACCCCTTCGGGAGGTGTTGGTGGAGAGGCAGTCAGAGGATATTATGTTTCCAAAGTTGAAAAAAGATCACTCACTGATTCAATCTCAGTTGCTTTAATAGAAAAGCTATTTTATGGAGAGTTGTTAATGATTCCAGTAATAATTTATTCTTTTATCTATATTGGTTCACAAATCAAAGTGCCTATTGAGATTAAGGCAGCATTTGTTTCTTTGATTATTTTAATTTCCTTAGTTGTAGCAATTGCTCTTTTCTTGAAACACAATTTAATGGGTATGAGAAAATTGGTAGAGAAGACTATCCTTACAATCTATAAAATGAAATATTTTAAGAAAAGGTTTAAAAATTTTAAATCATTTCAAGAGAAAATCCACACATCTGTAAATAAATTCTTTTTATACATAACTGAATCAATAAAAGAGAAGAGATTGTTAGGCAGTGCACTCTTACTTGGTTCAACTTCTATTTTCATGTTTTACTTTTCCTTTTATTTAATTTTCTTAGCACTTGATTATCCGATTTCAATATCTTACTTGATAGTTGCCATTTCTATGGCCAAATTAATCTCGCTATTATCTCTTCTACCTGGAGGAGTAGGACTTACAGAATCGGCCTTATTTGCCTTATTTATCGCCTTAGCAATTGATCCAGTTATAGGAGTTTCAGTGATTATTATCCAAAGGGCAATGTACTATTTGCTTGGAATTGTAGCAGGGTATTCAGCATTAGCATATCTTGGTCTTACTCATGAAAAGTTTGAATAAGTTCTTAGAAATAATCTTTAAAACTCTTAGTTTTGTACAACCTTTCTTTCTTTCCTAAGTAATTTAGATTAGTACGGATTGCTCCAAAAGCGAAAATAGATAGTAGAACAATAACTATTGATCCAATTAAATCAAGAAGAGTTACATTAAATCCTCCAAATATTGGAAGTTCGAATAAGTATAGAGGATATGGCAGAATCATGCTAATTAAACTCATTAACATTATTATACTTAAACCCTCTGCAGGACTAAAAATTGAAAATGAACTTTTGAATAGTTTTCTTACATATGTTGTTAGGAATACTTCTATTTCTAAAGTGTGATATGCTGAAACTATCAGTAATGCTATTACAATATTCATTCCAGGTGAGGCACCCAATCCTAATAGCAATGCAAATACAATTATAGTATCAAACATATGGTCTGCATAGTATCCTCGCTTACTTACAGTTCCTTTGTATCTTGCCAGCCGTCCATCATTTCTATCACAGAAAAAATAAACTCCTACCAAAATTATTGATCCTATAAACCAATACTTGCTAAAAGTTGTTAGAAAAAAACATATTCCTGCTAAAAGTCCGCTTATGAATCCAATTTGCATTAAATGTCTTGGATTGATATATTCTGAAAGTCTTTTCGTTAGTGCTTCTGAATATCCTGCTTTTTTTCTAAACGATCTATAATGCTTGTAGAATGAATTTGATAATCATCACTAACTGATTCTTTCTTCTTAACCATCTGATTTAATCTTTATTTAATCATTTATAAAAGTTCTCTAAATCAAAAAGTATAAAAATGAATTAAAATAATCTTGATGTAACTATGATAGATCTTATTCAAAATACTATTACATTTTTTGGTTCGGGTTTTTTTATTATTGGCCTGTTCTTTGCATC
>Ga0209249_1000338_pt1 | contig 59444 bp, 44 predicted proteins | sample SaaInlV_200m_DNA_4_FD_184653 | JGI IMG/M metagenome (GOLD analysis project Ga0209249, IMG submission 184653) | Marine microbial communities from expanding oxygen minimum zones in the Saanich Inlet - SI037_S3LV_200m_DNA (SPAdes) (version 2) | ecosystem: Environmental > Aquatic > Marine >...
ACTAATGCCTCATCTGTATAATCATACTCTCATCAGAGATTATTATACAATTTATTCACTCAATATTTTTGACACAAATACTGTAACATACTGACTATCAATGGCTTATTCCGGACTTAAAATCCCTTGGCATGAAAAACCCCCAGCAAATACCAGGGGTTTTCATCCATAGTGGAGGTCTGTATTATTTCAGGTACACCATCTTGATCGTCTTGCTGTAATCCCCAGCCTGCATACGAGCAAAATACACCCCCGTACTCACTGGATTGCCTGATCGATCCATCCCATTCCATTGAACTTCATAATTGCCAGGTGGTCTTTCCACATCCTGGAGTGTCCTAACCTCTCTACCCTGAATATCGAATATCGTCAGTTTGGCTGTAGATTGTTCTGATAGTGAGTAACTGATGGTTGTGGTGGGATTGAAGGGGTTGGGGTAGTTCTGGTGCAGGGTGTATTTTTGAAGAAGTGTTTCATCTTCATACAGAGACAACCCTGTTGTTTGATCCCAGTCCTGTATTTGAGCAATCTCTATAAAGGTAGAGTCTTCCAACAGGTAGACTGAAACAAAATCAGTTCCATCATCTTGGTAACTCACAAAGATCTTACCATCAGGCGCAACGTTTAATCCCCATATTTCAATTAACAAACCTGGCCACCCAATATGCGCAATCTGCGTAATAGCCGTACCATCGTAGCTGTATGCAAAAAGTTGACCATCTCCATTTGCTAGCAGTATTGTTCCATCTGGGCAAACTGAAAGACGAACAGCATAGGGAGCACTTGAAAGTGAGGCTGTGGTAATAAATGTAGAATCATCGTAATTATAGGCGTAAAGTCCATCACCTCCTGAAAAGAATACAGTTCCATTTGGTCCAACAGCGACTGCTGTCCCGCCTTCTTCTATATGAGCAGTGTTCGTAAGTGATGAGCCGTCGTACTGATAGGCACGTAGACCATCATTATAAATTGCCACAAAAATGGCTCCATTTTGTCCTACAACAACATCTAAGGATGAAGCACTATTACTACCGTCATCTACATGAGCCGTATTGATAAAAGTTGAACCATCGTAGCTATATGCACGAAGTCCATCACTCCTGTTTGCCAGGAATACGGTGCCATCAGGTCCTACAGCAACATTATTAGCCGAACCTCCATCATCGATATGTGCGGTATTGACAAATGAATCTCCATCGTAACTAAAAGCTCTTAGTCCATCCAGACCATTAGCGAGAAATACGTTACCATCCAATCCTATAGCGACATTCTTGGCATAACTTTCATCACCACCCACTTGAATCGTTGCTGCATTTATATAACTGGTATCTTCAGGGCTATATGCTCGCAATCCACCACCACCATTTGCCAGAAATACTGTTCCATTCGCACCGAATGCGATTCCCCCAGGATGACTATTGTCATCATCAACACTTACAAGCAGATCATTCTGTATAATATACATTCCCGAGTCCCCCGCAGCCACATACGCATAATTGCCGCTGACGGTAACGCCAATAGCAGAACTATCCGTAGCAAAGAAGCCCACTTCTTGTGGTAAGGAAGGGCTGGATATGTCGATGATGCGTAAACCAGTACCACCATCGGTTACATATGCATAACTGCCACTGACGGCAACATCCCGAGCAGAGCCATCCGTAGCAAAGAAGCCCACTTCCTGCGGAGAAGAAGGAGTGAAGACGTCAATGATGCGTAAACCGACCGACGCAGCGGCCACATAGGCGTAACTACCACTGATGGCAACGGACAAAGGATTGTCACCCTGTACGTCAAAGAAGCCCACTTCTTGTGGTAAGGAAGGGCTGGATATGTCGATGATGCGTAAACCAGCACCACCGATTACATAGGCGTAGCTACCGCTGACAGCAATACTTTTAGCGTCGCGACCTATATCTAAGAAACCCACTTCATGTGATAAGGAAGGGCTGGATATGTCGATGATGCGTAAACCAGTACGACCATCGGTTACATGGGCATAACTGCCATTGATAGCAACGCTCGGAAATAGGGCATAATCCTCCAGAGAAATTCCACCCACTTCCTGGGGTAAGGAAGGGTCGGATACATCGATAACGAATAGACTCGTCCACATAACGCTTAAAGGACCTGGCCACCCCCCGGCCACATAGGCATAACTGCCACTGATGGCAACGGACGAAGTATAGTCACCCGGTCCGTCAAAGAAGCCCACTTCCTGCGGAGAGGAAGGGGTGGAGACGTCCATGATGTGTAAGCCGACAGACGCATCGGTCACATAGGCGTAACTGCCCGATACATTCACGGTATGACACGGACCATTTGCCCATTGGCCAATCAAGGTTGTATTGAAGTTGTCTTGTCCAGATACAGTCCCAGCCAAAATGATTATGATCAGTAATGCTGTTAACTGAGTTCTATTGTACATAACTTCCCCTTTATCTCAGATATACCATCTTGATAGTCTGGTTATACTCCCTTGCTTGGAGACGAGCAAAATACACTCCCGTACTCACCTGATTACCTGACTGATCCATCCCGTTCCAATACACCTGATAATTACCTTTCGGTTGATCTGTGTTTTGAAGTGTTAAGACCTCTCTGCCCAGAATATCAAATACTGTCAGATCGACTACTGATTGTTCTGGCAGTGAGTAGCTGATAGTAGTAGTAGGGTTGAAGGGATTGGGGTAATTGTTTGCTAATCTAAATCTTTGAGGAATAGCATTATGTTGTCCATCTACATCAGTTACGATCATCAGATTTTCGAGCCAATAGATGTTTTCCACAGATATAGCTATTAAATCCATATCACCGTCACCATCCAAGTCAGCGGAAGATCGAACATCCAAAGTGTCACTAATTATCTGAATTGGATCAAAGAATCCTTGACCATTAATATTCTCCAACCATCCAGAGCTCAATATCCAATGATTTGCGTCAAACACCCCCACCACCGCGGAGGTTATCACATCCATATCACCATCGCCATCAAGATCCGTGGCATTTACCCTATAGGGTCCATCGAGTTCTTGAATAGGGATAATTGTTCCTTCCTGGAAAGAACCCAAGCCATCAACATTCTCAGACCAGCCTGTACCGCCTTGATAGCTACCATCACTTTGAAGAATGTACATATTCCCCAGTACATCCACATCACCATCACTGTCTAAGTCTGCGACAACAATTGGCGGATTAAATCCTGTAGAATCACTGTCAAAAGTGTGATAAATATTGAAAGCTCCTGCTCCATCAACATTTTCTGCCCAATATTCACTAGGAGATTCTTCATCCACGTAATAGAATACATCCAAATCTCCATCCCCATCAGCATCAGCTGGAGACGCCCATACCGCCCAAGCACCTCCATGATCTAATCTGATCCTCTCGCCAAATGCTCCTGAACCGTCTATATTTGGACACCAGAATATTCCATCGTCCCAGCTAGTATAGGAAATTCCTGCATAGGTTGAATAAAGAATATCCATATCCTCATCACTATCCAAGTCGACTGCATATACAGTAAATGGTGTGCCTGTCTCCGTAACAAAGTGCTCCTCGAATGTCCCTGTGCCATCTGTATTCTCCAGCCAAACTATCCCATCACCCCCCGCAATTAAATCAATATCCTGATCTTCGTCAATATCTGCATAGTTCAGGGACCTACCACCGACAGAATCAGCAACAAGTATTCGATCAGCAAATGTACCAACTCCGTCTGTATTTGGGCACCAATAAACAAAACATGAGCGATCTTCATTCCAATAAAAGTAGGTGTATGATATGTCTAGATGGCCGTCACCATCTAGATCAGCTGTTATTAAATCCGTGAAGATTGCATCGTTTGAATTTGCAGTAATATCTATCTGTGTGACAAAATGTGGTTCGCTGAAAGATACTTGTGCATTAACTAAGGATAGTGAAACAAATACGATTGCTAATCTGAAGGCCATTTTCATTTGTAGGTTATGCATGATTCCCCCTTGAAGTAATGATTGATTTCAATCAGCTCTGAGAATCAGAAGGAATAGATACAACTTGTGGATCAGCTTTGTATGCCTTGAATGTAGTGCACTTGTTGTGTATTAGCTAATACTCCCTCATTTGGTTATAAAAGGCGTATCTCTTTTCAGCTTAACAAGGGACTATAATCCCTCCTATTGGGCTATCATTACTGCACACCGAGTGCACACGACAATTTCAATATTGCCGTATATCGCTGATACATAGATACTTACATGGATGTGTCATAGGACTTAAAATCCCTGGTTATTTGTGGTCAGCAGCAGCGGTTGTGTTTTACCAATCTGTCGTGCAGGTTTAACCTTATCCAGGAAGTCTATGTGTCTGACTGTCAATGAGATGGCTCCGAAGTCCTCTTCTACCAGACCACGTAAAAGATAGGGTCGTGCATTGCTGAGCATGCGACAGAATTTCCGATAGACTTCAGGAAAGAACACGGTTTCATATATGGCTGTGGTATCTTCAAAGCTGATAAACTCCATGGGCTCATCATTTTTTGTGTGAACCACCTTCCCCGTGATCAGCCAGCCAATAACGGGTACCTCCTTCCCAACGTACTTCCGCAGATCACAGGCGCGCACGTAGGTCAGATGCTGCAGTAACTTTGCATACAGAGCAAGTGGGTGTCGGGAAATCAGGAAACCCAATGCATCAGCCTCATGGATGAGCATTGTTTTTTCAGAATATGCACCTGTATCTGGGATGTAGTAGCTGTCCCGCTCATTCAGGTCCAGCAGAGATGCTGGTTTATCTCGTCGTTGCTGACTTGCTCTGGCCTGATATAGCTGCCACATGAGACTGGGACGAGCTTCCAGGCCCTCTACACCATCAAAACACCCCGCTTTGATAAGGATGCGTACATCCGACTGATCCAACTCAGGCATGCGTTTCAAAAAAGTCTCAAATGACAGGAAGCGGCCATTAGTTTCTCGCTCAGCAATGATGTACTCCAGAGCCGTCCGCTTAATACCCTTCAGCTGCATAAAACCAATCTGCACCCAGTCATTCAGACCAGTATGCCGAATCTCTGAGTTATTAATACTAGGTAGTAAGACCTTCAGACCGAGACGACGTGCTTCCGAATAGTAGCCAAAGGTGGAGTAGTAGCCACCCAGGTTGGTCATGACTGAGGCAATGAACTCGGCGGGATAGTGGGCTTTCAGGTAAGCAGACTTGAATGACACCAGGGCGTAAGAAGCAGAATGGGGTTTACAAAAGGAATATCCGGAAAAGGACATGATCATTTCCCAGAGAGTCTCGATGATGCTGTCTGCTACCCCATTTTTACGGGCACCCCTGACAAATTTCTCGCAATAGTCACGCAGTTTGGCCGCTTTGTGTTTCTTGGACATGACCTTGCGTAATTCATTGCCCTCATCAGCATTAAATCCAGCAAGACGCATAGCAACCTTGGTGACGTCTTCCTGGTAAACCATTATGCCATAGGTCTCTTTGAGGGTTTCATCAAGTAAGGGATGAAGCGGATCATAGTCACCACCATGGAGGCGACGGACAAATTCCCTGATCCATTTGTTGGCTGCAGGGCGAATAATACTGGAGGCAATGATCAGGTTTTCATAGTCACCGGTTTGCATCTTACTCAACAGTTGCCGTGTGGCCGGGGACTCCACATAAAAGCAGCCCATGGTGCGGGCAGTACGGATAAGTTCCTGGGTTCTCAAATCCTCCAGGGGGTTCAATTTCCAATATGGAATATCCACACCATAATGCTCATGGACATCAGCCAGAATGTCCCGAATAACAGCGAGAGAGCGATTTCCGAGGAGATCAATCTTGATCAGACCAAAGTCTTCGGCCTGATCCTTTTCCCACTGAATGATTTGAACCCCTTTCGGTGCACGCTGGATAGGTACATAGTTGCGGATTTCCTGGGGTGTCAGGACGACTCCCCCGGGGTGCACACTCAGGTGTCGTGGGAATCCCGCGAGATAGAAGCCATTGCGAATAATCTCCGGCCAGGGGTCCTTTAGGTCGAGATCACTGAGCAAAGGATTGGTGGCCAATTCTTCGAAAGGGTCGCTGACATACCAGAGATGGGATAAACGCTTGGTTACAATCCCTATCTCACTCTCTACCAGGCCATACACTTTGGCGACCTCTCGGATAGCAGCCCGCGCTTTGAAGGTCACATGATTGCAGATCATGGCAGAATGAGAATCACCATAGGTGTCAAAGGTGTACTGCAGAATATCATCGCGCGTGTCCCAGGGAAAATCCACATCAATATCTGGTGGATCCTTGCGCCCAGGCGACAGGAAACGCTCAAAGAAGAGATTGTGTCGGATGGGGTCAACATGGGTGATTTTCAGTGTATAGGCAACAATACTGGCAGCAGCACTCCCCCGCCCGCATGTGATAGGTGATTGCTGGACAATATCCTGAACCGTAAGAAAGTAATTCGAAAAGCGCTTTTCCTTGACTGTCTTCAATTCATGTTCAATACGGTCGCGTATGCGATCAGTGATATTGCCATAACGTTCCTGAGCACCAAGGTAGACGCGATTTTTTAATTCCTGGTAGTCCCTGCTATTATTGGAGTCGGGAAAGATGAAGTTGTCCAGAGGTGGTCGCCACTGGCATTTCGCAGCTATTTCGAGGGTGCAATCTAACGCTTCCTCAGCATAAGGCAGCACATCAAGTGTTTCTGCACGGCTATGGAGATAATTATCAAGGGGGATCAGCTCTTCCTCAGGCAAACGCGACAGTTTGGTATTCAGGGAAATGGCTCGCATGATACGATGAAGTTGATGTCCCCGCGGTGAACCCATGTAGGCTGGAATATTGGCTACATATGGGAAAGCTTTTTTACGAGCCCAATGGTACAGGCTATAACTTCCCGACCCCAGAGAGACATACACATCTTCGGACTGGTAGGCCTCCAGCAGATCCCTGTCCTGGCTTAGCATAACCAGCCCCTCCAGACGTCCCGTGAAATGTTTGAGCAGATCGAAGCTCTCCTCAGCATGGCGTTGGCTGATAAGGTGACAAAGGTTGGAATAGCCTGTGCTGTCCTTGACCAGTAGCACAGCCTTGCGTTTTTGTGGATCATCTATTGTTGCTCCAACGATCATATCCAGACCACGCTCCAGGGCTGTCTGATAGAGAAAGATCATGCCATAGAGATTGTTGGTATCTGCAATGGCAAACTGGGTATAACCCTTCTTGACCATAAAATCGCACAGATATTTTGGAGACAGGGTGCCTCTGAGCAAGGAGTAGTGGCTGTGGACTTCCAGGGGGATCATACTTTTACAGTTAGATGTTAGGCGTTAGGGGTTGGGCGAGCCTGGATAGATCTCTGATAAGCAATCAATTTTGGGCGTAAGGTGTTATAGCCCCTCTCAAATCGCTTAACCTCAGATTTGGGCAAATATTCCAAAATATCTGCGACAAGAAACTGGGCGTAGACCTCATTCAATGACCCCAAAGCAATATCAACAAAATACTGCCTATCTTTGACTGTCCGCCGTGATGCACCTTCTGCAATATTTGATGGAATGCTAATAGCAGCGCGCCTTAGTTGGGATACAATCCCAAACTTTTCTTCCTCTGGAAATTTCTTAGTTACACCATAGATGTATTTCACCATAATCACCGAACGTTGAAAAACATCTAACTCCTTGAAAGAAGCCATAGATTATCCTTTCCTTTCTTGGTTCTTTCCCCCCCCTAACTCCTAACTCCTAACATAACTGGACGTGTCAATCCAAACCTGATGACAGGGTAACCATGTCGGGAGCGCAGTTTGTCCATGGCCTGGTGCAAATCACCGTGTTTGGCTGCATCAGGATCAATCACCTGAGAAAAGAGACTGATCTGTTGGGCGGCCTGTATGAGATTCTCAAAACCGATGGAGAGGTAACGAACCCGGGTACGTCGTTCAAAGAGTTGCTCGAAAATCTTACTGGTGTGATAAAACATGAGATACTCGTGATGGGTTGCTTCTGGAAGTCGAATGGTGCGCGTGGCGATCTTACTATCTGAGTAGCGACAAAATATGCGAAAGCTGTTAACCTTCTTGTTTTTCTGGCGCAGGCGGGTACAGCCGCTTTCGATGAGATAATAGACAACGCCCATGATCAATTGGTCATCGTTGGTATCCTCACTGAAGGTATACTCCTCTTTTATCTCCAGACGCTGTTCCGGGGGCATTACGGGGCTCAAATCGATGCCCAGAGCCTTCTGGTGCAAGGTCAAGGCATTCTTGCCGATGACCAGAATCAACTTATTGATGGGAACTGCTGCCAGCATACCAATACTGGTCAGATTCAACTCCTCCAGTAGCACCTGATCGGTACTGTGACCAATGCCTGGCAGCATATTGAGTTCCAGGGGATCCAGGAAGGTGCGTTCATTACCCGGTAACACATCGAAGAGCTCGGCATATTGGCGGATGTAGCGAGCCGCCACGGATGAAACCAGTTTGTTTACAGAAATACCAATACTGGAGGTCAGGCGAAATGATTCACGAATATCCTTATGGATACGATAAGCACTATCCTTGATACGTCCCAGCAAACGTGTGGTACCCGTCATATCGATAGCAACCTGTCCATAGCGGATAGGTTCGACATAGGGTGAATAACGAGAGACCTGATCAGTAATGGCATGCATTGCGCGCTGGTATAGCTCAGGATTGGAATCCACCACAATAAGCCGATGCTCCAGCTTAAGTGCCTGTCCCAAAAGCATACCCCTGTGGATGCCTTCCTGACGAGCCTCACCAGAAGCTGAGAGGACAATCGCTCGCCCTCCAGATCCAGATGCCACCACTACAGGTCGGTTGCGATAACTGCTATGGACAGCCTGCTCTACCGTCGCAGGAAATGATGGAACTTCTATGTGTAGAACATCTTTCATGGTCAAAAGTCCAAAAGTCGAAAGTCAAAAGATAAAAAGTGTGGAGTCGGGAAGAGAATTAACGCTTCCTGGGGTGCAAGCTTTAGCCTGCCAGGCGATTAACAGGGACTGCGTGATACACAATATGTACGTTGTCAGAATGGGTCATTGGCTTGGGAGCTGTATGTGCCTTCCCTGTGCTGTTGCGTCGAGGAGGAATACGTTTACAGTTGGTAGCCAGTACAGATCTGCTTCTACTGCGAGGACCACGTAGCATGGCTGCGCTGCTTTGATGAAGGGAAGAATATCTCATGCCTGATACTGCCTGAGCAGCCCCACAACGACACCCTTCAGGGCGAACTCATCGTCTGCTTCTACCTGGATAGGCTGATACTGACCTGAACGGTTACAGGGACGCAGTGTGATACCACCTGGGTGCAGATCCAGTTTTTTGACTGTGGCCTCTCCATTAATGGTGGCTACCACAATCTGACCACTTTCGGCCTTGGGCTGGGGTTTCACAATGATGACATCACCATCTTCTATATTGGCATCCATCATGGAATCTCCACGAACCCGCAATGCAAAATTATTGGTCCCCTTTAGAAGATAACGGGGTACTTCCACAGGCTCAGGGATTTCAATCGCCTCAATGGGAATACCAGCAGTAACCTGTCCCAGGATATCCAGAACAACCGTCTCTCCTACCAGGCCAGTCAGCCGAATATTGCGAGCAGCGTTACTTTTATCAAAAGCGATATAGCCCCTCTCACGCAGAATATTCAGTTTCTTCTGGATGGAGAAATTGGAATTTAGTCCAAAGAATTCCCGTATCTCAGAGATAGTTGGCGCCATTTGGTGGCTCTGGATAAACTGCGAGATATATTCGTAGAGTTCGCGTTGTTTTTTTGTCAGCATAATCTCATACCCTTTTGGGCTACCACCAGCTTGCCATGTTGTGCAGCAAGAAGTGAGACATCAGCATGGATAAATCCAGGATTGATAGTTTTCTCTGCCGTTGCAACAGGAGTTATGTCGACAAGATCAAAAATTTCTATGGCATACTGGGTCAATCGTTCTCCATGCCCAAATTCTCTATGGTTCTGATGCATTTTCTCTCCAGGTTTCCATTCAGTCTTTTTCATGCATTCAATATAGGTGTACAAAAGGTGTACATCAAGTAAATGATGTAATTATATTGCAAAAAATTCAGGCATTGGTCATCAGGCAAGGTTTGAGAGGGAGTTGAATGACCATCTCATACTTCACTTCACCTGCACAGTTGGCAAATTCTTAGTTTCGTCGTGATTATTACCTGATTTCTTCTGATAATAAAAAAACCTGCAAAAGGATGCAGGTTTTAAGTAAATCAGGTTTGAAGTTCTTTAGCGTCACAGCATATAAGGTATCAATTCATATCTCTCGACTCCGCTCGAGATGACGGGCCAAGGTCCCTTATAGGAAAAAGCTTATCTAAATTCGATAGAGACAATCCTGCCATTCATGTCGAAGACGGCTACACCATTATCATAGAGCCAGACCTGGTTTGTTTCATCTACAATATATCTTTCAATGGGATCACCATATTGACGGTAGATGCGTTCCTGATCGGAACCCTTGATTAATATCGGTGGTGCATCATTGTCACCATTATCAGCGACAGCGGTAAGTCCATACTCTCTCACCTGAGCCAATTCCTGCTCCATCGCTTCAAGATTGAGCACAATAGAATCCAATTGAGCTACCATGCCGGGTGGCATACCTTTACCACTGGCATTAACGGCTCTTTTCAGAATTTTGATCTGTTTTACAATGACAGGAATTTGTTTACCAAGCTTACTCTGATTTTTCTTGAGCGTCGTAACATCCTTTTCAAGAGCCTTGATCTTTTTAATGGCCATCTGCTGGAATTTCTCATTTTGATCAAAAAGTGTTTTAAGCTTTTGATCCACTTCCGTGTTGGCGGCGTTGGATGAGCAGTTCCATAGAAACATCGAAATCATCGTAAGTGCTAATATTGTTTTCAGTGATTTCATCATTTTTCCCATTTTAATGAATGTATTAACTCTGTTTGGCTAAACCAAAATAGCTATAAATCCTGCAATGTCTCGATCTTTTTAATGAGGTCTGCCCGACCCTCATTGGTGGAAACATCGACAACATACTCCTCATCCAGATTCTGGACCCATTCCAAAGCTGCAGCGAAATCTCCTGATGCATAATTCGCAGCGGCCAGCATGATAGTGATTTCAGCATAATCAATACGCCAATTGTGCGTAAACTCGAATACAGGTCTAAACTCGATGAGTTCTTCACCCCTTGAAATAGCCCTGGTATAATCACCTGTGACATGATAGCTCAAAGCAATACCAGCTAACATTTCAAAGCGAACCTGGCTACTATCAATGGTAATTAGATCCAAACCATTATTAAAGAATATAATTGCCGTATCAGGGCTGTTAAATTCGATATAGCACCAACCAGCACCATTATAGCCATCAATGTACTGGGTATCCATATCCAGACCTTCCTGGAAATGAGCAAGTGCTCCAACGAATTCCCTTTCAGCATACAAGGTCCAACCATATTCCACAAAATCGTCAACTTCAGGTTCGATTTTTTCGCGGCAGCCAAAAAAGCTTATCAGAAGGATCAGTGCAAACAGCCATTTCATTTTATTCATTTTCACACCTCCTACCTTAGAACCAGCATTTTGACAGTTTTCGCATAGCCCTTACCCGTCATGAGTCGAGCAAAGTAAATACCACTACTTACCTGTTTACCCTGGTCATCCAGGCCATTCCAGGTAATTGAGTAACTGCCAGGTTGCATTTGAGTTTCCATGAGATTCCTAACTTCCTGACCCCTGATATTGTAGATACTAAATCCAATATCCTGATTTAATCCATCCAGGAAGCCAATATCAAAATCAATAGTGGTCGTAGGATTAAATGGGTTTGGATAGTTCTGTGATAATTGGCTCTTCTCGGGAACAATAATGGTTCTTGGTCCTAATTTGAAAGCACCCAATGTGGCGGTCCAGGCGCTGACCCTTTCACCATTCGATACGGAAGCCAGTTCAACATAATCACCTGACACATCTCTAATGTATATGGCCTGATCATTAGTCAGAACAGGCATACTCACCAATACATGTTCAGCGAGAACCACACCATCAGTCAGAACTTTGTAGCTCGCATCAGCGTTAGCACTTAGCATTGAATCCAAAATCGCAATTCTAGTTGATTTTGCAGCGCTGTTTGAGCCACCCTTAATTTCGAATTGCTCATCAGGACTGCGTGCCAACCATCCAGACCCCTGTTTAAGCAAGCTTACCGTGACGTTAACTGTAATGGTTGTGTCTCCAACCCAGTTCGAGGCATATACTTCGAAAGCATTAAGACCTTCTTCAGATACTTCAACGACGGCGACGTAGCTAAAAGTATCTACGGTTGTTAATTCAACTTCCAGTCCTGAATAAGTAACAACCAGCGAGTCAATCATGCCCAAACTATCCACAATCATCATTTCATAGTAGGACGGATAAGCCCTGTTTTTATAAAATGCGATAACTGGTGTTGGAACATCAAAAATATCCATAGAGACTTTGACAGTAATGGTGTCCTGTAATGGATCATTTGTCAGAATACGGAACTGACCGCCATAACCACCAACAGTATATGCTGTTGGATTGATATTGAAGGCGATAGCTGAACTGGTATCATATGCTATGGTGCCAGTCTCAGCAACAAGGCTTATCCACGACGGGGCATCCAGTAAGGACCAGCGTAGATCAGTTAAACCCAGATTACCCATGGTAAATGAAGTATCAATGTTGGTCATGCGTTCAATATTGACTGATATACTGTCAGTATTCAATGAGGCGAAGGCCGATGAGGTCGTCACATGGAAAGTGTCAGCTACGGCTGAGGTATCAGCCTGATCCAAGGCTCGCACGAACCATTCGATGGTACTGGAGGGGAAATCCATGACTGATACATCCACTGTGAGAAATGTATCAGGTGCAGCAATGGAAGTATCGTAATCCGTCCCCTGCATGCTAACCAGATATGTCACAGGGTTTTCCTCAATATCAAATGCTGTGGTCCAGGTAAAAGTCAATAAAAGGCTATCACTGGGCGTCAACTGGGTTGAATCGACAGGTAACAGAAGTGCCACCGCCTCAGGTGCATCATTTGTTTCAAGAACACGATGCGAGATGAGAATTGAGTCAATCTCAGCATAGTAATCCTGAACATACGCTGTAAACGAATGATCGCCAACTGCAGAGTCAACGGGTAACCAGGATAACTCACCTGTAAGTGAATCAATGCTTACACCGGCTGGAGCATTCGTTGATAAACTCCAGTAAAGTGTGTCTGCGCTAATTGAACCGACATCGGGATCATCTGCCAGGAAGAATCTGGAATATTCTGAATCTTCAGCGGACGAATCTGTATAGGTACTATCATCCACAAAAACTGGCGCTGTATTGATCACAAATTGAAATGTGTCGAGAGTTGCAGTGATAGGATCACCCTCAGCAACTTGAACATTTCCAGCTATATCTGTCCCGGCAAGTGAAAATATATAATCCTCACGATTTGTCAGCGAGTCAGATGACAATGGAAAGCTCCAGACAGTCTCACCCAGTACAAGATCGAAGCGAGTCGTATCTGTTAGGTGCCAGGTACTTCCATCCCAATACAAGTTGTCGGAACTGCGCTTAAGTGTGAGCTCAATAGCCTCCATACCAGACAGCTCGTCTGAATACGTGCCCTCCAGGAGATCTGGCCAATCACCTATGAAATAATAAGGATCCATGGCACTACCTGTAATGGGTAATTCAAGATCAGCAGTAATGACTGAGTTACTGAGAATATCAGACAGGTTTCCAGCAACGTCCATGGCACGGACATTCAGATAGTATTCATCGGCATGGGTGTAAGTCATGAGCGTATCTACTGATAAGCCTTGAAGTGTATCCCATGTCAAAAAGTCATCCGTATCAACGGAATGACCTATGGAATAGTCATAATAATCAATACCAGACACATCATCTGAAAATCCATCCCATTGAGCTTTGAGAGTGTCATCAAAAGTGATATATGAGTCCGTTGTTGTAAAAAGCGTTGTGAACGCACCAAGATTCGGAGCCAACTGATCCATAATCAAAATGTCTTCCATCCAGGCGCCCAGCGTATCATTGCCACGACCATCGAACATCTTAATTCGAAGGTCAATGGCTTGTCCTTCAGAACTAATGGACAGCGCTTCAAGGTCAACAGAGTCGATACTGGCAATTATCTCCGTGATATTAATGGATTCAATTGGTATGGAATCCACGAGAGTACCTTCAGGATCGCCACCAATGCGTCCCTCAATTTGAAAGTAGCCACCCAGGAGTGAGGTATCTGCTACTACTGGTGTAAGAATTGTCAGGTCGATCCCGGAGTTTGAGGCATTCCAATAGCCCTCCACGATGGTACCGCCCACTGTTGTGGTATCGGTTACAACTGGTGGCAAGGGACCATCAAAATCGATGGTCAATTCATCGGGACTCGTTGCTCCCTCAACTTGATTCCCGGCCACGTCCAACAGATCAGCACTTACAAATAATTCATAGTTAGATATAAAGCCACCTAATGCTGTCAAGGCAGCATGATCCAGAGTCATTTCAAGTGTAGTGTTTATCTCAGAGATACTTATAGTATCAGTATAGCCTGGAATGATTATATCAGGTGGGAATGTAAGGAGGTTACGCGTTGCACCCCGGATAATGGCGATTCCATTTAGCAGACTGGGGTCATTGGCAATAGGTATCTCCAATAATATACCTGCATTGGTATTGTTGTAGGCATTTTCAACCACAACTCCACCGGTTGAAGTCAAGGGACCACAGGTAAAATCAGCCGGACCATTTGTATCAATGAGAATAACTTCCGTCTCGGTCGTCCCAATAGTTTCATTTCCAGCTCTATCCTGAATAAGTATCCGTGTGTACAGGTTCAGTTCATCATAATCTGGAAGTGCCCTAAGATCAGCTGCTCCAATACGTATAGTATCATCAAATGTTGGAATGGTGAATGAATCTGGTAGTACAGCATAGTATGAGTTTTCAGCGAAAGTCGCTCCTACCGACATCTGAACCTGGAAGAAACCATCAACCAGGGTCAAGTCAGACACTGTATTTACAGGAATGGTCAATAACAAGCTATCAGAGGTAGCATTCCACATGAGCGGTGTGATATTCTGACCTTTGATGGTGTAGTCAGTGATGTCAGGTGCTGCGGGTAGGGTCTGATCTATGATTAAAGTGGTAACACTGGTTGTGGACACTGTTTCGTTTCCGGCAACATCTGCAATAATGTACTGGAATTCCATGGTCAATCCGTCGGTAAAGCCTGTCACAGTTTCCAGCTCAGATTTCAGGAGCGTGAAGGTCTGGGTAGCTATCAATGAGCCAATCACCAATTCAGATGGATATATTTCAAAAATTCCATCTCCGGGAACAATATTTCCGGCGATCTTTATGTGACCATCTATGAGGGATGGATCGCCTGTATCGATGGGAATGGATATTTGGAGGGCTGAATTGTCTGCATTCCAATAACCTGCATTCGAATAATCCCCTTGTGGGATCAATTCAGTAAAGTCATTTGCGACAGGAACTACTTCATCCACTTCAAGCGTGGAAAGACTTGGATTTCCAGCGGTTGCATTTCCTGCAACATCTGTTAGGATGGCATCAAAGGATATCACTCTACCTTCACCGTAAAATGTCAAGGCCTCCAGAACGATTCTATCCACTGATAAGGTGACATCATCAAGATCAACGATGTCGTAAGGTGCCAATATAGTCTCGGCAGCAAAGGCATCGACGATAGCCCTCAGTTGGATCTGTCCACCTATCAGGCTTGCATCATCTTCAATGGGGATCGTAACCTCAGCCCCATCGTTCGTTGAATTAAAATATCCTGAAACCACAGAATTGCTGACTGCAGTGACTGTGGAGACTGTAAAGTTTGTAGGATAAGTATAGTCAAGATGGATTGTATTTAGACCGATTGTGCCCACGGTTTCATTTCCAGCAACATCAGTGACCACCGCCCGGAATGTCATCTCATCATCATCAGCTGCCCCATAATTAGTAATATCGTCAGCACTTAATGTGATGTCATGGTTGGCACTTATTGAACTGATAGTCGAATCGTCTCCGATAACCGCAAAGCTAATGGCGGCATTGAGATCAGATTCCAATTGAATAGTTCCATCTATCAGGGTGTTATCAGCATCCAGGGGAATAGATACAATAAGATTTGTATTCGTATCATTCCAATGACCAGAGTAGGCATTGCCACCAACAACATTTAAGATTCCTGTCGGTGGTGCTGTGGGGGCATCTTGATCAATTATAACGCTTACAACACCAATCGATTCAGTGCTGTTACCTGCAATATCTGTGAGTACACCTCTAATATCAATCGTTCCACCGGCAAAATATCCATCTAGTTCTGTTTCAAATTGTGATCTGAGTATACTCAGGGTTACCGGGTTGGTACCCACTGTTTCTGCACCTCCAATCACTGCAAATTCATTGATACCTATGCGGGCTTCTAATTGAGCGGTTCCTCCATCAAGAGACAGATCGCTACCTGTTACAGTTAAAATAACTTCCGCACCTGTATTGCTGAGATTCCAATATCCCGATACAACAGGCGCCCCAAGGGTCAAAACATTACCGACGGGGAAATCCAGAGGTACAATTCCATCGACAAGGATCTCATTGTTATCACTCAGGTTTTGGCCAACAGGCAATGTCGTTGTCAGACCATTACCAGCAATATCAACAAGTGATCCAGCCGAAAGCGAAATGGATGTTACTGCTAAATCTGTGGATTCTTCACCAACCCCTACCGTATAGGTAGCAATTGCTGTACTGGCATCTGATATTGACGTAATTGATACTGTCTGACCAGTTCCGAAGAGAACATCCAGGGATCCCCCAACTGAGAGGGTTAGAGCTTCATTGAAGTCAATCTCAACATCAATTGTCTCGCCTAATCCAAGCGTATCGTTCACTATTGCTGAACTTATACTGGTAATAGTAGGATATTCACCATCCACCACAATTGTGCTATTGTCTGCAAGGTTTTCACCAATAGGCAGCGTGAAATCGACTTCATTTCCAGCGATATCAAGCAATTGATTTGAGGTGGCAGTCACTGAGGTAACTGTCAATGGATTGGCTGTGCGATTTTCTACAATTGATAGTGTGAAGGGCAATACCTGCTCAGTAGTGATAGCATCATCGGTAAGTATCTCCACCACCGAAGTGTTCAGGCTCACTGACATTTCACCACTCTCAAGTGAGACTGCTTCTGATAGGGTTACGGTTACGTTTACATCTTGACCAATACTATAGGAACCATCATTTGTTGTAGATGTTATTTCAGTAATGGTTGGAGCAACTCTATCGATTTCAATTTCAACGTTGGTTAATTCTGCGGCGGAAGTAGAGTTACCAGCCACATCTGTAATTTCAGCAGTGATACTGAAGGTTTCACCTTCAATGAAGCCAATCAGGGCTTCGATATCTGCATCATCAATCAAAACTGTTTTGTTCGTGTTAGTTGCTGAAATTGAAGACGCAGAACCCAGTGAGACGAAACCATTTGAGGCAACTCGTCCCTGAATTTGAAGCCATCCGCTTTCGAGTGAAGCATCATCTGGAATTTCAACGGTTACATTGAGACCCTCATTTAACTCGTTCCAATACAAGGCTTTAATATTGCCGCCAGTTGTCACTGCGGAGACCACATCAAATTCTGAAGGAAGTATTCCGTCAATTTCAAATCCATATGCATCTGCCAGGTTTGTCATTCCTGCTAATGTTGCCATATTAGAAACATCATTACCCGCAGCATCTTGAAGACTACCTGCACCGTTTAGTGATATGGCATCAATATCCAGATCTGAATTTTCGTCACCTTCCAAAACCACATAGTTAACCGTAGCTGTTAATGCATTGGAAATACTTGATATCTGTAGGTTTGTAGTGCTTGAATTAATATCCAGAACGAGGATTTCCCCTACTGAAAGTGTTACTTCTTCACTGAATGTGACGATAACATCTATGATGCCATCTTTGCCAAAAGCATCCGTATCGTCTGCATTTGAAGTTATACGCACAATAGTGGGGATTACACCATCTACCACAACGGTATGATTGTCATTCAGATTTGAGTTCCCTGGTAGTGCATAGGTAACATCATTACCAGCAGCATCTCTCAGACTTCCACCCAAAAGACTGGCGGCCTTGACTGCCAGATCACTACTCTCATTGTCTTCTTGAACAACATATGATCCATTGGCTGTTGTACTGTAATCAAAGGCACTGATCACAAAGGTCTCATCGGTGGTACCTGTCTCCATCTCTATCTGAAGATTATCTCCGATTAACTTGACAGCCTCTGTAAACGTGACAATCACATTGATTGGATTTGTCGGGATAAAGGGACCATTTCCTGAGTCAGTGGTAAAACTTTGAATCGTTGGAACGGTCGTATCGACAGTGATCTCGTTGGAACTTGCAGTACCTGCTACACTGGTATTGCCAGCCTTATCGGTTACAACAGCTACTATCTTCAAAACAGCATCTTCAACATATCCGGGAAATGCTTCAAGCGTTGCTTCCGGGACAGCCAGAGTCATATTCCCGGAGGAACTGATGGACTGAGCAGTCCACAAGTTGGCTGCATCATTTACATCTGCAGACCAATAGCCCTTTAGCTGTACTGTTCCGCCACCACTGGTTAAACTGGCATCAGCTGGTATTGGTACAATCACATCTAAGAAATCATTGGTATCATTCCAGTAATCGGTAACCACATTACCAACTCGGGCTACAACGGTGCCTACGTTCACTGCACTGGGGATATTACCATCAACAACAATGGTTCTATCGCTATTAATATTAGTGGGAATCGTAACCAGATTGACTGCATTACCTGCAGCATCTTCAATGTCACCAGTCGTCGTTAAAGGAGATTCGGCAACTAGGGCTGAGCTGACTTCACCTGATCCAACTGTATAATCCGCTGTGGCTGTGGTTGATGGACCAAAAGTACTAATGGAAGCAGAACCTCCACCATCCAGATCCACTACCAGAGCTGCACCTGACAAGGTCACGGCTTCACTGAATGTGACTGTCACATTGATGACATCATCTATGGCATAATCACCAGTCGACGTCGTTGAGGTTATACTTACAATTGTGGGAATTAGGCCATCAACAACGACAGTATGATTATCATCCAGGTTAGAGCTTCCTGGTAGTGCATAGGTAACATCATTACCAGCAGCATCTCTCAGACTTCCACCCAAAAGACTGGCGGCCTTGACTGCCAGATCACTACTCTCATTGTCTTCTTGAACAACATATGATCCATTGGCTGTTGTACTGTAATCAAAGGCACTGATGACAAAGGTCTCATCGGTGGTACCTGTCTCCATCTCTATCTGAAGATTATCTCCGATTAGTTTTACTGCCTCAGTAAATGTGACAATCACATTAACACTTTGAGTTGGTATGAAGGGACCATTACCTGAACCTGTAGTAAAACTTTGAATCGTTGGAACGGTCGTATCAATAGTTATTTCATTGGCACTGGCTGAACCAACAGCGCTGGTATTACCGGCCTTGTCGGTTACTACAGCGACAATCTTCAATACTGCTTCTTCTGCAAAGCCTACAAAGGCTTCCAGTGTAGCTGCCGGGACCGCCAGGGTCATATTCCCTTGAGAACTGATAGACTGGGCTGTCCACAAGTCCACAGCATCATTGGGATCGGCACTCCAATACCCTTTAAGCTGTACCGTTCCCCCACCACTGGTTAAGCTGGCATCAGCTGCAATGGGTACAATGACATCCAGAAAGTCATTTGTGCTGTTCCAATAATCGGTAACCACATTATCCACCCGGGCTACAACAGTACCTACATTCACTGAGCTGGGGATATTCCCGTCAACCACAATAGTTCGATCATTATTTATATTGGTGGGGATCGTAATCAGATTTACTGCATTACCTGCAGCATCTTCAATGTCACCAGTCGTCGTTAAAGGAGATTCGGCAACTAGGGCTGAGCTGGCTTCACCGGATCCGACTGTATAATCCGCTGTGGCTGAGCTAGCTGGACCAAATGTACTAATGGAAGCAGATCCGCCACCCTCCAGAGGCACTACCAAAGCTGCACCTGTCAAGGTGACGTCTTCACTGAATGTAACTGTCACATTGATGACATCATCTATGGCATAGTCGCCAGCCGACGTTGTTGAGGTTATACTCACAATCGTCGGGATCACACCATCAACAACGATGGCTTTATTATCACCCAAATTGGAATTTGAAGGTAATCCATAAGTAGCATTGTTCCCTGCAGCATCACGTAATGTACCCCCCAATAGACTCAAACTTAAGACGTCCAAATCACTGCTCACATTTCCCTCTGATACAGAATAATTCGCAGATGCAGAGGAACTTGAGGAGAAGGCATTGACTACAAATGTTTCATCAGTTGAGCCGGTCTCCATCTCAATCTGTAGATTATCACCAACCAAGGTAACGGTTTCAGAGAATGTCAGGTCTACATCTATCACACCCGCTATACCATAGGTAGCATTCGCAGCATCGGATGTAATATTTGTTACTATTGGTGCCGTCTGATCAATGGTGATCGGGTTGGCACTCTCTGTACCAACGGCACTGGTGTTGCCGGCTTTATCTGTAACTGTTGCTACAATTTTGAGCACACCGCTTTCAACAAATCCACCAAATGCTTCCAAAGTGGCCTTTGGTATTTGAATGGTCATATCCCCTGTTGCACCGATTGTTGCCGATTCAACTAAAATTTGGGCAGTATTGACATCAGCACCCCAATAACCTTTTAACTGAACTGATCCTGAGACCAAACTGGCATCACCGGGAATGGGAACCGTCACATCCAAATTTGAATTCGAGCTATTCCAGTAATTTGTCGCAACAGGGTTACCTGAAGCTACAACGGTGCCTACATTGACTGCAGCGGGAATATTGCCATCAACTACGATGGCTTCATTGTTATCTAGATTCTGCCCGCCGGGAATGGATAGATCAGCATCGTTTCCGGCGGTATCCCTCAAATCACCAGAAGATTTAGTTAAACTATTCACACTCAAATCTGAACTCTCATCACCTTCAATAACTGTATATGTGGTTGTGGCTGTGGTGCTAGAACTAAAACTCGTGATAGTTACAGTCTGATCGGGGGTTCCAGTCTCAACAACGACTTGAACATTCCCGGTAGAGCTTACACTTTCCGAGAATGTAGCAGTAATATTTATATTCTCACCAATTGAATAATCGCCAGCTGCAGCATTTGATGAGAGGCTTAGTATTGTTGGGGCAGTTTGATCAACTGTAATTGCAGATGAAGTACATGTCACAGTATCAACGGGTGAATTATCGCCATCTCTGAATTCAACATAGACATGAAAGGTCTCATCATCTGAAAGCGGGTCTGTAGTCTCTATATCTGATGCCGTCAGGGAAAAACTTAGCTGTTGGCCAGTGCTCGCACCGCCCTGCGCTGAGATAGATCCGAATTGAACATAAGCTGCACCGTCAACACTAATGTATGTCTTGAAACTAACAATGCCCACTTCCCATGATTGTGCTTGCACAGTAGCACCGGTATTGGAAGCATTCCAATATCCAGATACATCAGGATCTCCCACGATTGTGAAAGAATTGGTGGCAAAGGCTGTCGACATCAATATGAGTGAAAGAATTACTATAGCAATTGATCTAGGAAATCGCATAAATGCTCCGATTTTACCAATTTTATTTTTGGAATAGCTAGTGACAGATTGGTTTAATTTCATAATTCAAACCCCATAGAAAGTCTTAATTCAGCCCACCAGGCAGAGCCGATTAATTCGATATCTGTGATTAATACACCGCGTGTTCCCACACGGAGAAATGTGTTTTTAGTTGGTCTAAAGCGGTAGCCAAGTTCCAGCATACTACCTATTTCGGAATCCCAAAAACCAAAACCTAGAGCCACGTTGGACTGATCACCAATGGCTGAGGCTTGTAAGATATATGACATTCCGGCAAATGTGCCACCCTGTGGATAGGTATTCTCAAAGCTAAAAGTGGAGACCTCAAACAGGAAATACAATGGGATGCTTTCTACATAAATTTCGTAGGGCAGTTTCACAGCCACACCCGCATCGATATATGAATACCACGACTCAAGCTGTCCAGATACAGAATAGGGTGATGCCATATTCAAAGAAAGATAGGATCCATTCAGTCGGCTATTTTTAAACATCCCCTGTGCGGGTCCTTTCACTTGAGCTCTTTTTTTAGCTTTTCCAGCTTCTTCTACATCTACTTCTGGCACGACTGCAACTTTTTCTTCACTCCCGTATAACTCTTTCACCAGTGCATCATAATCGTAGTCTGCATCGCTGGAGCCATTCAAACCATCACCGAATACGGTGAGAGTGTCAGTGTCTGTATCTTCATTTTGCCCAGTGCCATCCTGAGCTGTTATCGGAGCCACAGACAATACCATCACCAAGCATGGGACGATCAAGAGTTTTATCTGTTTCCATCTGGATATCATAGTACTAGCATCTACTCAGCTTATCTGAATTACCAAAATTTGATACCAGTTGTGAATCTCGGCTCTAACCACCAACTTGACCCAATGGGATCAATGTTATAAGCCCAATTCCAGCGGTATCCGGCTGAGAAAAACAATGAATGAAACTGGTATGAATATCCTATACCAGCCATGGCGCCAAATGTGGGCGTGTACATACCCAGACCCAATTCAAGTTCAACCCCATATATTTCTGCGCGGGCCAAAGGCATAATCGAAAACCCTTTAAAGTCACCACCCACAGGAAATGAATTCACAAAATTAAAGCTGGAGATATCTATTGAAAACGACAACTCAATAGGTTCGAAAGTGAAATGCCAGGGTAATTCTGTGGTCAAAGAGATATCCATATACGAGAACCAAGTGTTTAACTCGTCTGGGACAACTTGGGGTGAATAGAGAGACAGGGTAAAACCAGTATCCTCAAAAATAGTCCCTTTAACATATTTACCCAATTCCAGAGGGTGGTCAGGTACTTCTTCCAGGAGATCACCGTCTGTGGTGCGGGTAATGAGGCTCTCATAGTCTGCATCCGTTTCCAGACCCCATTCATCCACTTCAGTTGTATCTTCTTCAGTTAAACCAGCTTCAGTCTCTTCCTCATCTCCAAAGTCACCAAAGAAGTCGTCTTCTCCGACTGCTTCACTTTCAGTACCGCTCTCCTCTTCTGTCTCAAATGAGAAATCATCACCACCCAGATCAAATTCATCACCAAATAAAAGGCTATCGCCCTCAGAGTCCCCAAATAGATCTTCTTCCTGAGCATATAGACCTGGCGAGAAGATGGTGAGGAAAAACAATCCCACCAGAAGCATCATTAACTTGGAAACCTGACATCTAAAATTACTGAAATACAAAAGCATAATACCCTGTACCTTTTAATTGGCCTATAGACCATTTTTTATTAATCATGAAATTTATGATAAGTCAAGTTTGAAACAAGTCTTTACGTGCGGGTGTGATCTAGGAAACACCTTGTCTATCAAGCACTAATCTCAGATCGCTTCAAGGAGAATTTTACTAATGGACAAGACGTTCATTTGATAAACATTCCATGGACTTGATATTTAACTTTTGTGAATGGTTCTGGAGTAAATATATTGATCGTCGCCTGAGGAATCAGGTGCTTGATAAATGGAGAGGTGGCCGAGTGGCTTAAGGCGCACGCTTGGAAAGCGTGTGTGCGGCAACGTACCGTGAGTTCGAATCTCACTCTCTCCGCAAACCAGCGTTAAAATACAGCCTGCGTAGCCACTTCGGCGTAGCGGGCCTTCGGTTCGCAGGCAACCCTTTGTAGTTGTCTGCAATTTCTCATTTCATAATAAGGAATGTAAAAATATGTATTATGTATATTGTATCGAGAATGTTGAGAAGAACTATTTATATGTTGGTTCAACAAGTAATCTTAGCAAAAGAATTGAGCAGCATAATACGGGAAGGAGCAAATCAACAAGACCATATATGCCGTTGAAACTAACTGCATACATTGGCGTGCCAACCGAACGACAAGCACGCCGTCTCGAGAAATACGTAAAAACGGGCTCTGGAAAAGCAATTTTAAAGAAAAGAATTTTACAGACCGAAGCCTTGGTGTAGGTTTGCTCACTCTCTCCGCCCAAAAAAAGCCCAGTATATGCTGGGCTTTTTTTATTCTAATGTTTGTTCACACCCGACTTAAGTCGGGTGCTACTAGGAAATTAAATCTATTCTGGTGTTAAAGGCTTTAGCCAGCTCTCCAGAATCTTGCCATCCCCAGCGATATTAATTAATTGCTGCTGCAAAACCTGCAGGGGTGCCAGTGGATTAGCGAATATTTTTCCAAGGAATAGTGGTTTGGTATCATGCAGATAGACCCCAAGCCGTGGAACAAAGCTTCCTCCCCACTTTGGTAATCCGGTAAGTGGGTAGGAAATAGCGACTTTGGTATACCCTGCGTCCTCAATCTGCAGCAACAGATCAGAATTCCAGGCATTAAATGGCGGACAGAATGTTCTAACCTCGCTGCCAAGTTGATCTTCGATACGTTTCTTTGAATTGAGCAATTCATCCTCAATTTTATTTGAATCCATAGCAATCATACGGCGATGGGATTTACCATGCGAGCCAATCTCCCACCCTCGCTCATGTAAACTGCGAAGTTCAGACCAGTTCATATGACCAACCTGCTTACTCTCTGGGAAATAGTCCCAGCTATTTTTCTTACCCACAAAGTCAGTAATAGCGAAGACCGTTGCGACACCCCCTACTTCTTCAAGAATGGGGACGGCAAATTCGTTTATACAAGAATATCCATCATCAAAAGTGATCAAAATTTGATTTAAAGTTGGATCATAATCCATAATGCGTGAAAAAGAAAAACCCAGATGCTGGAGGACCAACATCTGGGCTCTAAATTGTTGCGGTGTAGTAGTTGTTACGCCCCATTCATAATCTTCAGAGACCTTGTGATACACCAGGCCCCTGTTATAAACAGGGAAGGACATTAAATTAGCTCAGTACCTGTTCTAATGGTGTGAACTCCAGACCAAATGCTTCGGCAACAGCTTCACAGGTAACTTTTCCATCCACCATATTAAGGCCAAGTGCAAAACCATCATCAGCCTTAAGTGCATCTCTAACACCATTGTTGGCTAATTTGATAATATATGGTAATGTGGCATTGGTTAATGCAATTGTTGATGTATAAGGGACTGCACCGGGCATATTCGCGACACAGTAATGAACGACCCCATCTACCACAAAGGTTGGATTTTCGTGGGTTGTTGGTTTACAGGTCTCAACACAACCACCCTGGTCGACAGCTACATCTACGATAACTGATCCCTTTTTCATTAGGCTGAGCATATCCCGAGTGATAAGCCTTGGTGCCTTAGCACCTGGAAGCAGCACGGCACCTACCACCAAATCTACTTCAGGTAATAATTCTCGAATATTTGCAGGTGAGCTATAAAGGGTAGTCACATTTTTGGGCATGAAATCATCAAGATCGCGAAGACGATCAAGATCAATATCCATGATGTATACATGAGCGCCCATACCAGCTGCAATCTTGGTTGCGTGGGTACCCACAATACCACCACCTAATACCATGACGGTTCCAGGTTTAACTCCAGGAACACCACCCAAAAGAACTCCGCGACCACCACTTTTGTGTTCCAGAAAACGTGCGCCTTCCTGGGTTGCCATGCGTCCTGCAACTTCACTCATGGGCTCGAGAAGGGGTAAATTCTGGGCTTTATTTTCAACAGTTTCATAGGCAACAGCCCAAGCTTTGGTTTCCAGAAAACCTTTGGTAAGGGCTTCATCAGCGGCGAAATGAAAATAGGTGAATACAATTTGTCCGGGGCGAGTCCTGGCAATTTCTACAGCCTGCGGCTCTTTAACCTTTATAATCATGTCAGCATCAGCCCAGATTTTATCTACATCTGCTTCGATTGAAGCGCCTGCTTTCAGATACAATTCGTTGGTGAATCCACTGTTGATACCACCGTTGTCTTCGACGATGACTTTGTGACCATTGGCAATCAAAGATTCTACTCCACCAGGAGTCATTGCAATGCGGTTCTCGTTTGTTTTAATCTCTTTAGGTACTCCGACGATCATATTCGCCTCCTATGATAATACTCGGATGGTAGCACACGCCTACTCTCAAAACCTGGATTCCAACTCCCCGCGGGATGGCTCTCTAGGCTGTGCTGGCCGGTTCCAAAATGCTAGTAAAAAACCTATTTGGATTGAACAATTCTCGTGCCAATACTTGAATTCTTTCGACATCAATCGCTTCAATCTTTTTGAGAAATTTATCTAGACCGATATTCTCACCATAATATATCTGTTGCCGCCCCAGACGCATCATACGTCTTTCCATGGATTCGTCACCCATAACAATCCCTGATTTGTATTGCGCCTTCACCATTTCCAGCTCAGCATCACTTACCGGGTTTTGAACCATTTTTTCTAGCTCGGCAAAGGTTAATTCAACAGCCAGTTCACGCTTGCTTGGGTCGGTGGCAAGATATACACCAAATGAGCCTGTGTCACGATACAGGTTAATAAAAGAAAATATTTGATAGGCTACACCATGAGCCTCCCTGATATTCTGGAATAATCGGGAACTCATGCCCCCACTCAGGATGGAATTTAGTACAGCTATATCATAGCGACGCTCATCAAATACAGAAAATATCGGTAGACCCGTTATTAAGTGGCTTTGTTGAATATCCTTGGTTCTAACTTCCTTACCAGGTTTATAACTTGACGCTTCAATGGGTTCAAAGTCATTGGTTCCTGATCCAGGGCGATCATACCTGTCCTCAATCATGGCTACCAGGTCTTTATGATTCACAAAGCCAGCAGCGACGATAATTGTGTTTTCAGGGCTATAGTTTTGATCCAAGTACTTTTGCAAAGCCTCAGGATTGAAGCCCTTGATAGAGGTTTCATTTCCCAGAATAGGCTTCCCAATGGAATTGTTGGGATAGAGGAATTTTTCAAATGTGTCAAAGGCTAATTCCTCAGGAACATCTTTACTATCTCTCAATTCATCCAGAACAACGGATTTTTCGCGCTCTATTTCAGCTGCAGGAAAAGTAGGATGAAGTAATAAATCTGAGAGCACATCGACTGCTTCTTCCAGGTACTCACTGAGAAATCTGGCATGATAACAGGTATACTCTTTGGTAGTAAAGGCATTGAGATGACCACCCACACTCTCCAGGGAGGAAGCTATTTCAAAGGTAGACCGATTCTTGGTGCCCTTAAAAACAGTATGCTCAAGGAAATGTGAGATTCCAGCCAGTGGCGCAGGTTCATAACGACTGCCTGCCCGTACCCAGATGCCTAAAGCCACCGAACGGACTGTGTCCACCGTTTCAGTAACGATGGTCAGTCCGTTCGATAGTGTCGTTTGCTTACGAAGTGATGTCACTTCAGCAAATTACCGACGATTGTTATCCCGACGAGGTCCGCGATCTCTACCGCCACGATCCCTACCACCGCGATTATTATCACGCTGTGGACGAGGTCTCTTTGGTGGTTCAACCCAACCTTCAGGTTTTTCGAGAAGTGCTTTGCGGCTCAGATTGTAGCGTCCACTATCGTCAACTTCCATCAATTTTACTCTGACGGTGTCACCAACATTAAGAACATCTTCAACCTTTTCCACGCGAGCATATTCTAGATCACTGATATGGACCAGTCCCTGTTTGCCAGGTAGAAATTCACAAAAAGCACCAAATGACATTAAGCGTACTACTTTGGCTTCAAATTCTTCACCGGCTACAGGCACACGGACGATTCCGTTAACACGTTCAGCAGCAGCTTCGGCACCTTCAGCAGTTTCGGCAAAGACAAAAACAATTCCTTCCTGATCGATCTCGACAGTTGCGCCGGTATCAGCCTGGATGGCTTTGATGATTTTACCTTGTGGTCCAATGACATCACCAATCTGATCGGGTTTGATTCTGATTGTAATGAATCTAGGTGCGTGTGGAGATAGCTCTTCACGTGCAGCTGGCATGGAAGCTTCCATGATACCAATGATGTGCTCGCGACCTTCTTTGGCCTGAAGCAAAGCTTCGGTCATGAGTTCAGCACTGATACCTTCAATCTTGAGGTCCATCTGGATAGCATTAATACCATCTTTGGTTCCGGTAACCTTGAAATCCATATCACCGTAGTGATCTTCATCCCCAAGGATATCAGAAAGCACTGAAAAACGCTTCCCATCACTGATGAGTCCCATTGCGATTCCAGCAACTGTTTTATTGATTGGGACACCAGCATCCATCAACGCTAAGGATCCACCACAGACACTCGCCATGGAAGACGAGCCGTTGGATTCAAGAATTTCAGATACGAGACGCACGGTATAAGGGAAATCTTCCTTACCAGGTAAAAAAGGTCTGAGACTACGCTCAGCCAAATTTCCGTGACCAATTTCGCGACGACTGGTAAAACCAATTCGACCGGTCTCACCCACGCAATATGGTGGGAAATTATAATGTAGATAGAAAGACTTCTTGTAGTCCTGATCCACATTATCGATGATCTGCTCATCCAACTTTGTACCTAGTGTAGTAACTACCAATGCCTGGGTCTCGCCTCTGGTAAATAGAGCGGAACCGTGTACGCGTGGTAATACGCCTACTTCGGCAGTGATCTTACGGATATCTCTTAATCCACGACCATCCACGCGCTCACCTTTAGCCATGATTCTTTCACGAATATTGGCTTTGAGACGTTTGTCGAAAACTTCTCCAACGACTTTGAGGTGATCTGGGTAGGTTTCTTCGTATTTGGCTACTAATTCGTCTTTGGCAACATTTCTAGCTTCCTGACGCTCCAACTTCAAGATGATCGAGTTCAATTCAGTAAGAACTGCTTCATCAATAGCGCTATCCACATCAGCAACGATGGCTGCTTTGGTCTCATCTACTTTGAGTTCACGTTTTACTGGTTTGATCTCATCTATAATACTCTGCTGGAAGGCGACAACTTCTGAAATTGCTTTCTGAGCAAAAACAAGCGCCTCAACCATAACTTCTTCAGAAACTTCCTTAGCTTCACCTTCAACCATAACTACATCAGTTGCTGTACCGGTGATGGTGACATCCATCTCGGTTTCTTCTAATTGAGCATAGGTTGGGTTAAGTATCAACTCACCATCAATACGGCCAACATGAACTGAGGCAACGGGACCATTCCAAGGGATATCAGAAATAGACAGAGCAAATGAAGCACCGATGGTACCCAAAGCGTCAGCTGTATTCTCACCGTCACTTGAAACGACAGTAATCATAACCTGAGTTTCGTTGTTAAAACTATCTGGGAAAAGCGGACGAATAGGTCTATCCGTCATACGAGCACTGAGAATTTCTTTCTCAGAAGGTCTGGCTTCTCTTTTGAAAAAGCCACCGGGAATTTTTCCGCCGGCATAACTTTTTTCTCTATATTCAACCTGTAATGGGAAATAATCCCTGGTATTGTCTTCATGTTTTGATGCAGTAGCTGCTACAAGGACAGCGGTCTCACCATAAATGGCGAGCACAGAGCCACCAGCTTGTTTGGCCATACGACCTGTTTCAAGACTAAGCGTACGTCCGCCCAGCATCATTTCTTTTTTAATCAAAATATCTCCAATTCCTATTTACGTATACCAAGCTTCGTAATTAAAGCTTTGTATTGAGCTGCATCACTTTTCTGGATGTAGCGTAGCAGGCGGCGACGTTGCCCAACCATTTTGAGCAAGCCGCGGCGGCTGTGGTGGTCTTTCTTGTAGGCTTTCAAATGCTCCGTCAGATTTCTAATCTGAGTTGTGAGAATTGCGACCTGAACACTTGTTGATCCAGTGTCGTTCTCATTTTCGCCATATTCCTTGACGAGAGCGGCCTTTTCTTCTTTTGTTATTGACATGTGTCCTCCTTCAGACATCTCGATAATTTTCGATTATCGCTATACACGTTTTTTTATCATTTTCTAATTGTATTATTAAATCGTCCACACTGGAAAATTTCTTTTCATCTCTTAATTTTTGTAAGAACTCAAGCATCACATCTTGTTCGTATAAATCTTCTTTCCCCTCTGGAATATTAAAGAGATTCACTTCAATTGTGATCTCATTCCCATTCTTAAAGGTGGGGCGTACCCCTATATTGCACATTCCAAAACTGGAAAACTCATCCGTTTTCACGCGAGCAAGATACACGCCTTTGTTTGGTAACAACTTGTTTTCCGCATGCGGATCAATATTCGCTGTTGGAAAATTCAGGCTTTGTCCCCTCTCATCGCCATGAACAACAGTTCCAAACAGGGTATAGCCATGACCTAACATGGCATTGGCCAGATCCAACCGGTCTGATTGGATGTGATCCCGTATGAGGGTACTGCTCACTGGCAGGTTCTCATTATTGATGGGACCTACTACACTGACGTTATATCCTTTGGATATTCCGCGTTGATTTAACCATTCAGCATCACCAGCACGATTATGGCCAAATTGATGATCGTAACCCACCACAACGTGCTCCACCTTCAGTGTATCCTCAAGAACCCGCTGAGCAAACTCATCAGCACTCATGCTCGAGAATCCCCGATTGAAGTCCAGGACCAGTAGAAAATCAACTGGAGCATAGCGCTCTATGAGATGCGCTCTTTCTTCGATACCAGTCAGCAGGCGAATAGGTCTAAGATCACTATCCCTCAACAATTCCTGCGGATGCGGGTGAAAAGTGATCACAACTGATGGTAATCCACGCTCCTGAGCTTCAGAAATGCATCTTTCAATCAGTGCCTGATGACCACGATGAATACCATCAAAACTTCCGATGGTAGCCACGCAACCATTCAGATCAGGAAAGTCTTCTAAGCAGCGGACGATTTCCATTTTTCAATAAACTCTGGTATGCTCAAGGCATCCTCTATGCGATAGTCCCCTATCGCTGTTCTTTTCAATTCTTTTACATGTGCCAAGGTACCCAGCTTGCGGGCTATATCTTCGGCTAATACTCTGATATAGGTACCCCGTCCGCATCTAACACAAATATTTATTTGATCGCTAGTCCATGATTTGAGCTCGATGTCATATATCATGATCATGGATGGCTTGCGCTCCACAACCTTGCCCTTGCGAGCTAACTTGTACAATGTCTGGCCATCAACCTTCTTGGCAGAATACATAGGAGGTATTTGCTCAGTTTCACCTTTGAATTCAGCCAGGGCTTCCATGATCATCGCATCTGATAACTTGGGAACGGGTGCTGACTCAACCACGGTTCCAGTACGATCACCTGTGTCAGTCTGATTTCCTAAAAGAATCTCAGCATCATAGGTTTTAGGCATATCCATAAACTCATTTTGACGTTTGGTATTTTTACCAGTTAAAACGATAAGAACACCAGTTGCAAAGGGATCCAAGGTGCCGGCATGTCCGACCTTCTTGATCCTGGTAGTGTAGCGGATTTTACGCACCACATCAAAGCTGGTCCAGTCCATAGGTTTATTAATATTGATGATATGCTCGGGGTTGATCATAAATCTTTCATCACCCGATTCATCTTGTCAGCGTAACCAAGTGAGTCATCAATAAAGAACTTTAACTCCGGTACATATTTAAGCGGCACTTCCTTACCAACGTGAAAACGGACGCGACCATTATGTTGTTCCAGGGTTTTAAAGGTAAAGGCCACATCTTGTTCATTTCCATAGATGGAGAAATAGACGTAAGAAATCTTTAAATCGGGAGTCATTTTCGCTTTGGTAACGGATACAAACCCTGGTGTAACATTTGCCAGGTTTAGTATCAAATATTCTGCTACTGCTGCCCTGATGGCTTCGGCGACCCTTTGTTGTCTTGCAATACCCATTTACTTCTCTTTATCCAGGGGTCACTTTTTCTTCGCAGAAGATTCCAATTTGCGCTTGATAATTTCTTCCGAGTAGAATTCCATAACATCACCGACTTTAATTTTGCTAAAGTCCTTCAGAGAAATTCCACATTCATTGCCTTCCATGACTTCCTTGACTTCATCCTTAAAGCGTTTGAGTGCATTCAACTCACCGTTGAACAACGTTTCACCTTCACGGATGAGTCGAACCTTGGCGTTCCGGCGTACGACGCCCTCTGTCACCATAGATCCTGCAATGATACCAATTTTTGGAATTTTGAAAAGGTCAGTGACTTCTGCTTTTCCGATTTCATTCTCAACAACATCTGGTTCCAGCAGACCTTCCAAGGCCTGATAGACATCATCTACTGCAGCGTAGATGACATCATAAAAACGTATTTCCACATCGTCAGCCTTGGCCAGAAGTTTGGCATTACTATCGGCAGTGACATTGAAACCAACGATTATGGCATCAGAGGCAGCTGCCAGTAAGACATCAGACTCTTTGATCATACCAATACCACGGTGAATAATGCGTACTGCAACCTCACTGGTGGACATTTTCATAAATGAATCAGCGAGTGCTTCTATGGAGCCATCCACATCACCTTTAATGAGGAGAGGAACTTCTTTTACCTTTCCTTCAGAGATTTGGAGAGAAATTTGATCCAGTGTCGTATGACGCATACGTTTGAAATCTTGTTCTCTACGCAGGGAACGACGCTGTGTACTAACATCACGCGCTTCTTTATCATTCTTCATGACGACGAGATTATCACCTGCACGAGGAACATCACTAAAGCCAAGAATCTCTACAGGAGTAGAAGGGCCAGCACTTTTTATTCTTTTGCCATGATCATCTTTCAGGGCACGAACACGACCAGAGTAATCTCCACAGACAAAGGGATCTCCAATCTTTATGGTTCCCCTGTTCACCAGAACGGTTGCCAGAGCACCAACACCCTTATCCAATTTCGATTCAACCACAATTCCACGGGCTTTACCAGCAGGGTTGGCCTTTAATTCAAGAACCTCAGATTCAAGTACAACAGTTTCAAGTAATTCATCGACATTGGTTCCCAGTTTGGCCGAAATTTCAACATCGGGGTATTTACCACCCCAGCTTTCAACCAACATATCACGTTCTGAAAGCTCTCTGCGAACACGCTCAGCGTCGGCACCCTGTACATCCATCTTATTGATGGCAAATACAATGGGGACACCGGCTGCCTTGGCATGGTCAATGGCTTCGATGGTTTGTGGCATCACAGCATCATCAGCGGCGACAATAATTATAACTATATCTGTAACTTGAGCTCCACGTGCACGCATAGCTGTAAAAGCCTCGTGACCAGGTGTGTCCAGGAATGTGATAAGCTTATCATCACCCACACCAACTGAGTAAGCACCGATATGCTGGGTAATACCTCCAGCTTCGCCGGCGATAACGTTGGCTTCACGGATATAATCCAATAATGATGTTTTTCCATGATCGACATGACCCATAATGGTTACTACAGGCGGACGCGGCTCAAGAGCAGCTTCGTCAACCTCTTCATGGGCAATTTCTTCATCCATTGTTGTGACCGTATTGTCTTCAAAGACCACGGCAACTTCAAATTCTTCGGCAAGGAGCTCGATAGTATCTTTATCAATCCTCTGATTGATGGTCACCATCATGCCCATATCCATACATTTGCTAATGATATCGGCTACATCAATTTCAATGAGATCAGCAAAATCGTGGACGGAGACAAACTCAGAGACACGATAGGCTTGATCTTCAAGTGTCTCTTCCGGTCTTCCATCGCGGCGACGTTTACGCTTCTTAGCAGTATCGAGAGAAGTCATCACCTTCTTAATAGAGGCATCAACTTCCTTCTGATCAAAAGTACGACGTTTTTTGGCAGGTTTACCTCTACCCTTGGGGGCAGTAGCTTTAACAACATGCTTAATTTTTCGTTCAATTTTCTTGGCGATAATTTTATCTGTTGTGGATGCTTCAGTAGTTTTATTAGAATCTTCACCAGGACGTAGAATGGTTGGCTTGGCAGCCTTCTTAGCACTCTTCTGTCTTTCCAACTCATCGCGTTCTTTGGTTGCTTGCGCTTCTGCTAATTTGCGATTTTCTTCTTCTTCAATCTCGCGTTTGGCTTGGGCTATAGCTTCTACTCTGTCTTCTTCTGCCTTGCGTTTAGCGTCTTCTATTTCCTGACGGCGCTGTTCTTCGGCATCCCGTCTTGAACGGTCTTCTTCCTCGCGGGCTGATTTTTCTTCTTCAGCCTTGCGAATGCGTTCTTCTTCCTCAACCCGACGTTGTTCTTCAAGCGCTTTCCGGTCAATCTCCTTCTGATCCTGTTCAATTTGGTAGAGATCAGAAGCAAAATTTTTAAGAATGAGATTGTGAGTTTCTTCATCTACAGGACTCATATGATTGGTTACATCAAGTCCCTGATCCTTGAGAAAAGTTACAATCTCACTATGAGAGATATTTATCTGCTTCGCAATTTGATATATTCGTTTCGGTTTACTCAATCGTTCCTCTTTCCTCATCCCTCTTTAAGCAGAAACACCTCAGCCCTGCAAACCCAGGATTGTCTATAACTGTTTCCAGTAGCAGATACCTAAGCTTTTTCCTCACCGGCACCATCGTCAACTTCAACGACTTCTTCGATGACTTCAACTTTAACTTCTACTTTTTCCATCAATGCTGTCATAAACTCATCAAGGGTTTTCTCACCGAGGCCTTTGAAGCTTAGTAATGCGTCCTTGCTGGTATTCACAACTTCATTTACTGTATCAATACCATTTTCAGCGAGAATTGAAACCACGCGCTTGGGTAGTCCTTCAACTTCTTCAAGGAATACCTCGACGACAACTGGGCCTTCTACTTCACTGCGAGATTTAGCATCAATCTCAAACCCGGTAACTTTTGAAGCGAGACGAACATTCTGTCCATTCTTTCCAATAGCGATGGAAATATCTTCAGCTTCAAAAAGGGCTAGCGCTCTATGTTTTTCATAATCAATAGTCACTCGATATGGTTTTGCCGGTGAGAGTGCACGGGTTACCAACAATTGAGGCTCAGATGTATAATTGATAATATCAATTTTCTCACCATTCAGTTCTCGAACAATAACCTGAATACGGCTACCCTTCATACCTACACAGGCACCCACAGCGTCAATACGTTTGTCATGAGATTCGACGATAATCTTGGTACGATCACCAGGCTCACGGGAAAGCGTCCTGATGTCAATGATAGCATCTTCAATCTCTGGCACTTCGTTTTTAAATAATTTGTGTAAGAAACTTGGGTCAGCACGTGAAATGATAATTTCGGGACCTCGTTTATCAGAGCGAACCTCTTTGATGATGGCACGAACACTGTCACCACGACGATAACGTTCGCTATAAATCTGCTCCTCACGAGGCATTTTCAATTCTGCTTTGTCAATGTTCACAAAGAGAGCATCACGTCGAATTTGATGAATCTCACCAATGATGATTTCACCTACACGACTTGAGTAATCACGATAGATCTGATCGCGTTCAAATTCCTGAATTTTCTGAGCCATAACGTGACGGGCAAAGGTAATCAGACGGCGGCCAAAGGTAGCAGGATCCACAACATCAATAAAGGGATCGCCAATCTCAAGGTCAGGAGCGATTTCCTGGGCCGTCTTGATATCTACTTCAAAATCGGGATCGTCAACGACTTCAACGACCTCTTTTTCCTGGTAGATCTCAATCTCACCCTTATCCATATTGACAATCACATCAAAGTTGTCAACGTTTCCGTATTTCTTCTGAATCAAAGCCTCAAAGATTTCTTTAATGATATCGGCCAATTCCTTGCGGTCGATGTCTTTATCCTTTGCCAGCTGGATAAACGATTCAATGATAATTTTACTGATCAAGGGGTCAATCCTCCTTCTACCATCGCATATTTACTTTGCCTTGAATGACATCAAGCATATCCAGACTGATTTCTTCGTCCTTTACCTTTACAGTAAGTGATTCATCAGTGGCTGCTACGATCTCGCCATCCAGGGGGTTTTGCACCGCTTCAGAGCGATGTTCAATTTTCATAGAGTGCCCAGCCAACCTGTTAAAGTGACGGGCCAATTTTACCGGGAAACTCGCACCGGGTGAGGTGACTTCGACAGAAACCTTCTCAATATCTAATCCGGGGAGTATAAGATTATTATGAATCGATCGATTAATACGAGCCAATTGGTCGATGGTGATACCGGAATCACTGTCACACTTTGCAATGAGCTGGAATCCACCTCGCGATGCATTCATTGTTGCATCAACGAGGAATAAATCCTCAGCACCTTCAAAGCAATGCTCTATTCCGGCTATTATTTCTTCATCGGTCCAATTCACTTCGCGTCTTCATACCTTTTACAAATAAACAAAGTGGGTCATTCAACCCACTTTGCGGGCGAAATATATTCGGGGAGAACCCTGTTTGCAAGTTCAATAATTGCAATTATTTCTCCAGCACTTTGCCTTCTAAATATTTTACCTGTTCCAGAAATTTTCCTGTCGGTTTTTCACTTAGAAGTTCAGCCACAATATTTTCGGCCTGAACAACATTTCCTGCTGATACATATGCATATCCAGCCTGAAGTGTTGCATATTCAGAAACGATACCCGCTCCCATAGCACCAACCTCGCTATAAAGTGAAGCAGCATCACCATAATTGGCTTCTTTTTCGTTGATAAAAGCCAGTTTCAATTTTCCAGCAACTTTAAGCTGCTTGTCGGAGCTATTTGCCAGTACGGTAAATAAATCCCTGGCTCCACTTAAATCATCAGCATCCAACCTGGCTACGCCCAACTGGTAGGTCGCTTGCGAGATGACACTATTGTCACCATATTGATCCACAACACGTTCCAATTCAGCAAGAACATTGTCATCCACTCCACCAACAGCAGCCAGAGTGGCTTTTGTATTGGCCAGCATGGCTTCATTGCGAGTGGCGGCCTGGTTGTTCATCCAACCCCAACCCAAGATGATGACAGCAACAACAGCAATAGCTCCCGTCATGATCTGTTTGCTATTTTCCTCGTAAAATTCTTTCCCCTTTTCGAGGGTATCCAGCAATGGATCGTGCTTTAATTCTTTTTTAGTTAGTTTCTTCTTTGGTGTCAACATTGGATATCAGATCCCTTCAAAATTACTATTCTCAATAATGAACCCTGGCTCACTCCCCATGGGTAATTTTCGTACCCCTGAGGTGATTCGAACACCTGACCTACGCTTTAGGAAAGCGTTGCTCTATCCTGCTGAGCTACAGGGGCATCATGGTTTAAAAAAGCACGGCAATATAAACGAGCAACCAAGGGCACAAAAGGGATTTACTGGTAAAGATTAAACTCTTCTAAACAAATAAAAAGACCGGTAAAAACCGGCCTTTTATTAATATTCCGTTCGCATCAGTGATCAGGTTCTGATCTCCAGACCTCCAAATGCTACCGTGCAATTTAGGGTGATATTTACAGCATCTTCAGCTCCACCTTTGGATTTATCTTCTATCCCTCCAAAAATGGGCGTTCCTGAAACAATGACATTCCAATCCTTCGGTACTCTGATCTCTGCCCCACCGAACAGCGCTGTGACATTTACAACACAGCCTGAATCAATAGCTTTGGCCTCGGTTAGATCGATCTCTACTCCCCCAAAGAGAGCCATTATGTTGGCGCCCTTAAAGGACTGGGAGTGAATTTGCTTCTCAACGCCACCAAATATGGCAGTTGCGTTTACAAAATCATCATCATTGGATGAAACTGTTGAAAATGTTAGACCGGGCTTGCCCTTTGATTTCAATAGCATGGAAACACCCACATAGAGAATCGCCAGTGGCCAGAGTTTGAAGATGCTGCCCCAGTTTATAAAATCAAGTGTTGCCGATAGGAGAATGAGACCAACGATAAATAAAATTGAGCCATTCCTACGGTCATCACTTTTCAGCTTTAAAAATCCAGCTACAATCAGGATTAAGGGCCACCAGCCACTAAGGAAGTGACCTAAATGCATAATGTTTAAACTTTGTAACAAGAATATGGCACCAACGGCGATGATCGCGATGGCAATCCATGATTGTTGGTTACTTTTTCCAGGTAACTTTTCAGTCATATTATTCAACTCCTATATTCATCTAATAATGATTGCCAAAAATACGCTCAAAAGCTGTTTTAGCCCAAAGGTATTTTAAGCGAAACCATAAAATTTGATCCCGACCCCTGATATTTCAATAAAGTATTAGCCCCATCATCCAAGTTTTCAAACCGATTCAGCTCTGTATTAGTGATGGACCATGCAACTATTGATCCCATAATTGCACCAGTCAAAATATCTGATAAATAATGCATGTCCCCTGCTACACGCAAATATGCTGTCAATGCTGCAGCCCCCATAAGAGTAGACCAGATCGTCGATTTATAATTAGGGTAGCTACGACTCAAAATCATGGCATTGGCTACAACCTGGGAGAAAGCAACACTACTGTGCCCGCTATAAAATGAAGTAAAATCTCTGGATTCCTCTGAAACCCGGGTTCCATAATAATGATAAGGTCGTTCCCTCGCTGTGGTGATCTTAACGATATTTGTTATAATATTATTGGCAGCAAAAACGCGGGCATTGATCAGGAAAGACAGATTAGAATCTTCAGCTAAAACAGGTCCCCACACGAGACTTGACATGCTCACCCCGTAGAGTAGACGATCACTCCAGATTCTGGCATTGTCTTGTTTATCAGCACCAGCCCAAAGTTTATCACGCATGTATCCGTCAATTGAATTGGGTTTGCTAAACCGTGGTATATCGGGGACAAAATGTGACTTTCCAAAGAGTTCAAGCCCCAGAGCTAAGCCCATCCCTGAACCGGTAATGAGCCAATCCCTTTTGGATATCTCCTGGGACTGAAGTTGCTGAACCTGCGTTATCAGTACAAGGCATATGAATAGGACATTGCTGCGGATATTGATTCTTATAGCTCCATCGTTCAGTATTTGTGAATGCTCATTTTAACAGTACATCCATCATAATTTTATGACCACCAGTAAGCATACTCTCATCAAACATCAGTGCACCACTCAGGCTCGATTGACATTCACATTTTTGTTGATGATCATGATTGATGATGGTGTATTTTAGTAATTCCAGAGCACTTTCCAAACTTTCACTGTATCTTTTAAGTATCTGTGGTACAGTAGCATACTGGCTTGCATCATCCATCCAGCAGTCATAGTCTGTGGGTATGGCAACGCTTGAGTAACACATCTGTGCTTCCCTGGCTAGGAAGACCTCAGGGATATTGGTCATGCCGACCAGATCACAGCCAGCGGCATCTCTCAAGAAGAAACTCTCTGCTCGGGTTCCAAGCCTTGGTCCATCAACACAGCCATAGGTTAGATCATTATGAATAGGCAAGCCCAGAGTTTGACCCGATTGATATATTTGATTACGTAGCGTGCTGCAAATCGGCTCTGCCGTTGTGATGTGTGCCACTAGACCATCACCAAAAAAACTTTTGGTCCGACCATCCTTTACAAAATCGAAATACTGTGACGGTAGAGCAAATTCCCCAGGTTTAATTGCTTCCCTCAGACTCCCAGTTGCTGAAAAAGAGATGACTCTTTTTACACCGACAGATTTGAGAGCCCATATATTTGCCCGATAGTTTATTTCTGATGGTAATAGTTGATGAGATTCTCCATGGCGCGGTAAGAATACAATATCCTCATTTCCAATTTTTCCAAATGAAAGCTTGGCGGAGGGTTCCCCAAAAGGTGTTCCCACAATTCTGGTATCAAGAACTTCCATCCAATCAACCTTGTATAAGCCAGTTCCACCGATTATCCCCAGCATCAATTATTCTCCCACTATTCAGAATAGAAAGTTAAGCTTAATCCACTTGTTTAATCTAATCTTGAAATGATGGAGTAGTATCTTTTTCAACACCAGAGGGGTTTTGCGCCTAGTTTAAATGAGTCGCTGAAGACATTGAGGATAAGCGAGAGTGGAATGTTTCTGCAGAGAAGGATCCCAGAAACCAGAGCTTATTGTTCACCCAGATAGAGGGTGTTATCCCCCCTATTGTTTGACGATTGTCTGCACTTTCAGCAATATCCACAACATTCAGAGTCATATCCGGAAACTGGTCACGACTTAGTAATAGAGATTTTAAGGTCTCGTAGCTGAAGTTACAACCATCACGAATAATGATTTCAACTTTGATTTGATCCTGTTCAGCGTTGGCTTTTTCCATGACTGAAACTAGGTGGGCACATCAAGATGGACTGTCATATTGCTGACATGTCCATGGAATTGTTTTACGGTTCAGGATTCAAGTTGGTCGAGGTCACCCTTTAGGTGTAAGAATCTTCTGGAAAACTTTATAACATCACGCTCAGCCAGTTCGTTAAGGACCTGATTTACGGTCTGCCTGGCCGTAGCCGTGAGGTCTGCAATTTCCTGATGAGTAAGAAATGGTCGTACCATCCACCCGTCCACCATCTTCTTCCCAAAGGTTTCCACATATCTATGCAAAAACGAAGTGATGCGTTGACTGGCATTTTTAAAGACCAGATCTTCAACATGTGCCTGGATTTTGCGTAAACGCCAACCAATAAATTTATTTACACTCATGGTCAATTTGGAACTTTTTTCCATGAGATCCTGAAAATCACGTTTATCAATGGCACAGACAACTGCATCCTCAACAACTTCAGCGATATTATCGTGAGTATCCTGACCTAAGATGGCACTTTCCCCGAATATTTCCCCTGGTCCCAGAAGTTGTAGTGTAGTGGTTTTACCATCTTCAGATAGCCGGTATATCTTTATTTTTCCCATTTTGAGAAAATAAATGGTATTAGATGCATCTTCTGGGAAATAGATAATTTCCTTTTTAGAATTGCTCTGCATACTTGTATTTTGCTCGAGCTCCTTCATCATCTTGGGGCTCATCCCTTCAAGCATATTGAAATTTTGCAAATACCATAATTTAGTTTTTTCAGCCATAATTTATATATCTCCTATATTAAAAAGGAATCAAAGCAACTTTGAGTTACAATCCATTACAATATTGTCAGATTCAACAATTTGATTCCTGTCAGGTTATATAATAGTTGAGCGACTTATTTATTCAAGCGGATAGTTGACCAATAAGAGACGGCTCCAATATGGGAGCCGTCTCTTTTATATGTATTTTATCTGTTCTGCTTAGCTGAGGGGTTCAAACCTCGCCTGGAAAAACCGGAGATATTCGGGCTCATAAGTGAACTGAAGCCCAGTGATCTTAGCTCTACGCTCATAGACATCAGCGATTGACTCGGCAACTACATCCATATGAGCTTGGGTATAAACGCGACGTGGGATAGTGAGGCGAACCAATTCCAGCTTAGGACGATTATGATCGCCGGTATCTTTATTCCTACCACCTGAGATAATGCCACGTTCCATGCTGCGAACACCACTTTCAACATAAATTTCTGCTGCAAGAGTCTGTGCTGGAAATACATCCTGAGATAGATGGGGCAAAAACTTCTTGGCGTCTAAAAAGACACCATGACTACCAACAGGTCGAACGATAGGGATACCATAGCCAATGAGTTTATCACCTAGATACTCAGTTTGGCCAACACGGGCGCGCATATGGTCATCCTGTACCGACTCCTTAATACCGATTGACAAAGCCTCCATGTCGCGACCTGCCATACCACCATATGTGTGTAGACCTTCATAAACAACGACCATGTTCTGAGCTTGACGATAGACATCCTCATTATTTGTAGCCATGAAGCCACCAATATTAACCAGCGGATCTTTTTTAGCGCTCATCGTGGCATGGTCAGTCAGCGAGCATATTTCAAAAACGATTTCCTGTACAGTCTTCTCAGCATATCCTGCTTCACGTTCTTTAATAAACCAGGCGTTCTCTGCGACTCGAGTCATGTCATGTACGATATCGATACCGTGTTTCGTGGTATATTCGCGCAACTCTTTAATATTCTGAAGTGAGATGGGTTGCCCACCGGCCATATTGACTGCTGTAGCGATACAGATATATGGAATTTTATCAGCGCCTACTTTTTTAACCAGATCATCTAATTTCTTCAGGTCAACATTGCCTTTAAAGGGATGCTCACTTTCTGTATCGTGGGCTTCATCAATGATTACATCAACAAAGGTACCACCGGCAAGTTCCTGATGCAGCCGGGTTGTTGTGAAATACATGTTGCCTGGTATATAATCACCATCCTTGATGAGAATTTGTGACATCATATGTTCTGCTGCTCGTCCCTGGTGCGTAGGGATGATGTATTTGTATGAGTAAAAATCCTGGATGGTTTTTTCCAGGTTATAAAAATTGCGGCTTCCAGCATATGATTCGTCTCCGAGCATCATTCCTGCCCATTGACGATCACTCATGGCATTGGTACCACTATCTGTGAGCAGATCGATGTATACATCCTCTGATCTCAGTAAAAATGTGTTATATCCAGCATCCTCGATAGCCTTGACGCGATCTTCTCTAGAGGTCATCGTCAAGTGTTCGACCATTTTAATTTTCCAGGGTTCTGCCCAGGATTTTCTGTAGGTCATGTTAATTCTCCATCCATAAAACGTGTGAAATCTGTTGTTGTACGATATGCCCTGAGCAAGTCACTTAGTGACTGTACCCACCATTTCGTAATCAGAACCGCATTAAGGGATAGTTTCTTAACTCGGCTCAGTAAAGAACCAAGCAAGAAGCGTTCCACGTTTTCAGGGGATTAGAAATAAGGAGACACCTCTGAAAACAATATCATTCCCAGAGGTGTCGGAGTCGGTAAGGATAAATTAAGTGGTTTAGAGTACTGCGAAATCTGGTGCTGCAATTGGAAAGGGGATGCTGATAGTGGCATCATCTAAATAGAGCATATAGATTGAGCTGGCGGATATAGTTTCCCGTTTCAAAGTCTTTCCTGTAAAATATTGGATGCTATCTGCCCCAACATCAAGTATGATACTGGGAATACGTGTCCCATCATTTAACTCTATGACATCAACTAAGTCATTCGGATCCCTTCCTTTTAATATTGAATGTAAATTGATATCCATATTGGTCTCCAGGTATTGGACATTGCTTCGAAGGATTAATTGCATAGAAGCATCCCCATTGCTCTGAAAGTAGTAATAGGCCTCGTCGGAAAAAATCAGCCTCCCCTCTATTGACTCTTGATTAAACTCAACGAAATTTATTGACATGTCTTCAGTATTGTCATCATCTATGTAATCAAGATTAGCAGACTTTGCTGAAGCAGTTGAAACAATGAGTACTATTGATATGATGATTCTTGCTATACTCATGATTGCTTCCCTTCAAAAGACATCTGCGTCTTGATTGGAAACATGTTAGCACATTGAAGCCCACCCCTCAATCAGGCGGAACCTATAGTTTTGGGGGGATTTACCCTAGATACACGGAAGAATATGATAGAAATTCGATTTTCGACACAAAGAGATAAAACTGTGTCGCAGTTTTATCTCTTTGCAGATTGGTACCATCCAAAGCACAATATTTTTGATCAAATGAAAAAAGGAGCAACCAGACCGAATGCTAAACCCATGAAGGCAATTGAGCTTAAAAGATCTAATGCTGAAAAACGGGAGACCTCGTCAAGATTGACTTCATTTGCGTCTACCCAACGGGGTTGTTCTAATTGTTTCGTTTTCATGTGTTAATCTCCTTTGCGCAGTTAAGTGATAGTGCAAAAAAGATGGGCTATTAGTGCGGTTTCATACTAAGGTGATACCTGATAAACGCAATTGATTGTCCTACATAATTCTAAAGAGATTACACAATTTGTGTTCCTGAGTATGACAGTTTAATGCTATTGTTTTAGGAGCGGGTCAATCACATTACGATTCAAGTCGATGGCGTTTCCCAAATCGTTTAAAGTGAAAATATCGTGATCCGGTGCAGGCACAAATTCTGGTTCGGTTGAGGTATTAATGGTCTGGAATCCATAATCAGACAAGATTTTCTGGGCAGTATCATCCCAGAGGAATTCCAGAAAGCCTGTAATGAGTCTCTCTTGTCCAGGCAGAACATTTTGATGAATCGCCACGGCTATGGGTTCTACCATAATGGTACTGATAGGATAAATCACTTTGAGTTTTGAAGCACCAGGGTGAAATGACCTAGCTGCCTCATAGTTGAATAATACATCCCCGATACCGGCATGGAATTGTTCCAGGGCATCTTGCGAGTTTGAGGGACGGTTCTTCACGTTGCCAAGAGCAGCTGAGACGAATTTCAGGGCGGCTTCCTCGCTGTCCCCCTGTCGCAATCTGGACCCAAACAGCGCCAGACTGGTCATCTGTCCCTCTCCAGAGATAAGTGGATCCGGAATAACCACATTTAACCCTTCGAAGTCTATACCATCAAAACTATTTATCTCTATTGGTAGATCATCCCTGACAAATAATACGATGGGTGTGCGGCAGAATTTTTGCCTGGATTGTAACTCCTGCCAACTCGCTGCGTTTATAATGCCCTCGCTGACCAGCCGACGTGCATCCAGCTCCGAGGATAGGATGGCTACTTCAGCAGGAAATTGGGTCATGATTTGCCGCGTTATAACACCAGCTCCAGCAAAGGTATTGATGAATTCAACACGGTCCTGTTGTGTATCCATCCAATAATCCTGAAAAGCAGGAATAAGCGCCTGTTCCATGACGGTTTCCATGGCAGTAAAACTATATAGGGTGATGGTTCGAGGTGCTTTTAGTGGAACTTCGTCACGGATAAACCACATGACCAAAAAAATGGCAATACTGGCAATTACCAGGAATCCAACACTGACATAACGATAGGTCGGATCATTATTAATTGAAGGTTTGATGCTCTCCGTTTGGATACTCATATCGTTATACCCTCCCCTTTTGTAACGCGCAGCAAAAGTTATAAACCTGGATGATATCCACAAGGCAATTCAAATATCTCAAACTTGCACGTATACTGGATAGCAATCCATTTTTATTCTGATGAATCTCCTATCAAACCAGTTATATTCTAGCCATCACTTTAGCGATTTATATCACTTCCAATATCAGTTGGAAAATGGGATCAAAATATCCAGAAGAGTTCAAGTAATAAATATTGGTATCATGGTGAAATTCCTAGCGAATATCATCCTTATTTCCTGGAGTTAAAAATAAAGACACGAAGGAGATTCACCCCTTGAATAAAAAGCAACCTGGCGGTAAAAACCAAGCGATAACTCCTACCCAAAGCCAGCAATCTACGGTATACGAACAACCCCACACTTTATCTATCCACCTTCCCACTCCGGGGAACCTACCGGCGTGGCCCTTTCAAAAAATTGGTCAGTGGAGAATTGATGTAAATAAAAGTGTTGAAGCATGGCGTCATGGTATGAGGATCTGGAGAAAAGAACACCTCACAAGGATTGGCTATGATGATGCGCAGTACAAACGGAAAGAGCTACTCTGGTCCCAAAGCAATTACGTACACGTCCAAATGATGGTAGAGGATCGATATTTCTATAATCCCATTACCGGTAAATACACAATTGATAAATATCTCGACGACCTCAAACAGCGGTATGGGGGGATTGATAGTGTCCTCCTTTGGTATATATATCCTAATATTGGAATAGATGATCGCAACCAAATTGATTTGGCACACGATTTACCAGGTGGGATTGAAGGCTTGAAACAAGTTGTCTCAGATTTTCAAAGTAGAGGTGTCCGCGTATTTCTGCCAACAATGCCGTGGGACAATGGCACACGTGATATCGGCTGCCCAGATTGGAAAGCAATTACAGACCTAGCAGCAGAGGTAAAGGCAGATGGCATAAATGGTGATACTTACTTTAGCGTACCACACTCTTTCCGAACAGCTTCTGATGAAACTGGACATCCCGTGGTTCTGCAATCTGAAACATGGCCACTTGCCGATGATGCTCTTGCTTGGAACAATCAGACCTGGGGAAAGGCTTCAACTAGTACTATCCCTGCCGTGAGTAAGTTAAAATGGCTAGAACCAAGACATCTGACAAACGTAGAGAATCGATGGGCTCGTGATCGAACAGATGATTTCCATTACATATTTTTTAATGGCCACGGCTATAATGCCTGGGAAAATGTTTGGGGTATCTGGAATCAATTCACTGCCAGAGATGGTGAAACGTTGCGACACATTGCTTCCATTTTTAGAAGATTTTCGACCCTACTCGTAAGTCCAACTTGGGAACCATACACAACGACAGTGCAACAGGGTGTCTTTGCCTCCAAGTTCCCAACGGATCACGCTACTCTTTGGACAATCGTAAATCGGAATGAATTTGATCTAGAGGGTGAGCAACTTGTGGTTAAAAATGACGATGATCTAATCTATTATGATGTCTGGCGAGGAGCTACACTAAAGCCCAGGATCAAGGGTGACGAGGCCATAATAAGTGTGAGTCTGGAAGCCAAGGGCTATGGAGCAGTTCTAGCCGTCAAGCGGGGTAGCGAATCAAAGGACCTGCCTGATTTTCTGGAGCACATGCGGGAACTGGCAAAAACTCCCTTACAAAGTTTATCTCATGTTTGGAAGTCAATGTCACAAGAAATAGTTGCAATTACTCCTACCCAAAAAGTACGGGAGACTCCCACGGGCATGGTGATAATACCAGCTGGTGATTTTGTTTTTGATGTTGGTGGCATTGAGGTTGAGGGTTTTATGTGGGAAGGGGTTGATTTTCAGTATCCCTGGGAACATTCCCCCCGGCGTACACATCATCATCACATGTCAATACCGGCATTCTATATGGATCGTTATCCAGTCACCAATAAGGATTATTTAAAATTCATGGAGACCAGTGGTTATCAACCCACGGATGATCATAACTTTCTGCGAGATTGGGTCGGTGGTAAACCTCAACCAGGCTGGGAGAATAAACCTGTTACCTGGGTATCGATTGAAGATGCTAGAGCCTACGCCGCCTGGGCAGGCAAACGATTGCCCCATGAGTGGGAATGGCAGTACGCGGCGCAAGGCACTGACGGTCGTCTGTTTCCCTGGGGTAACAATTGGGATGCAGAGGCAGTACCCACACCAAATAGAAGCCGTAAATCATTACCACCAGCAGATGTTGATGCTCATACTACAGGTGCTAGCCCTTTTGGGGTAATGGATCTTGTAGCCAATGTATGGCAATGGACTGATGAATTCTTGGATGATCATACCCGGGCAGCAGCATTACGAGGTGGTTGCTCATATCAGCCTCAGACCTCGCACTGGTATTTTCCACAAGCTTACCAGCTTGACCAACATGGTAAATATTTACTGATGGCACCCAGCAAGGATCGGGCAGGAATGCTAGGCTTCCGGTGTGCTGTCGATTCAGTAATTTGAAGCAGAGCTACCAATCATTTTCCCTTATTATTTATTATTATAAATGATTGTTTTTGTTGATATTATGCCAATATTTATTATATTGTTCCTTCAACAATTAGCCCTCTGTTTATTTCAATTATTTTAAGGACACATAATGGCAAAAGTAAATTTAAAAAATATTGATAAATCATTCGGTAATGTTCAAATCCTCCATGACATTAACCTGAACATTCATGATGGTGAGTTTCTGGTCTTAGTTGGTCCTTCTGGGTGTGGAAAATCAACCCTTTTACGCATTGTTGCTGGATTGGAAGATACGACTGGTGGTGACGTTTTTATTGGAGATGAGCAGGTAACTGATGTAGAACCCAAAAACCGCGATATTGCCATGGTTTTTCAGAACTACGCCTTATACCCTCACATGAATGTCTCTGAAAATATGGGCTTTGGTCTCAAACTAAAAAAGACTCCCGTAGATGAGATCAATGAGCGGGTGATGGAAGCGGCTGAGATCCTTGGTATCACAGGTTACCTGAAACGCAGGCCAAAAGAACTCTCGGGCGGTCAGCGGCAGAGGGTGGCCGTCGGTCGGGCTATCGTCCGCAATCCGTCTGTTTTCCTTTTTGATGAACCCCTTTCAAATCTTGATGCAAAATTGCGGGTTCAAATGCGGACTGAGATCAAAAAGCTTCACGCCAAACTCAAGACAACCATGATCTATGTGACACATGACCAGGTTGAAGCTATGACAATGGGTGACCGGATCGTGGTCATGAAAGATGGCTATCTGATGCAGTCTGATGCCCCGCTTGAGCTTTACAATCGACCCGTAAACAAATTCGTAGCCAGTTTTATCGGATCTCCTTCCATGAACTTCCTAGATGTGATGGTCGACGCAAAAAATGGCATAAATTTTAAAAATGAGTATCTCCATTTAAATTTCCCAAATGCTGAACACCCAGGAATTCAGAAGTATTCAGGACAGGAGATCACCTTGGGAGTACGTCCTGAACACCTGGAGTTAGCTCCGGCTGGAGCAGGAATCGCAGCTCAGCTAGAGGTGAGTGAGCTCATGGGTAGTGAATCCTACCTCTACACATCTGTAGGAGATACTCAAGTAGTGGCTAGAGTGCAAGCCGCCCACCAACAGGAAACTGGTGACATGCTCAACTTTCAACCGCAATTTGAAAATCTTCATTTTTTTGATTCCGAAACCGGCGACAGGATTGAATAATTTAGCCTAAACCTATTTTTTAAGCAGCGCCTGCCTGCATTCGTTTGGATTTACAGCATGGCATTATGCAAGTCAAACGGGTTTCTGGTCTGCAGTATGATACCTGGATAAGAATCTCAACTATTGGATAGACCTAAACCAGTTCCCGGAACTGCATAGCAGTGACTAAACTGGTTTAGGTTATAAAGGATCAGCGCAAGTATACCATTTTGATAGTCTGACTTAATCCACTGGCCTCTAAGCGACAAAAATAGATTCCCGTGCTCACGGGGTTCCCTGAATCATCGGTTCCGTTCCAACTAATATCGTGCACACCTGCTGATTGCTGAACATTTTTCAACATCATGACCAATTGTCCTGACACACCAACAATACTGAGTTGAACATCTGCTGACTGGGGTAGACTATAACGAATTGTTGTGCTAGGATTGAAGGGGTTTGGATAATTTTGATTCAAGTTTAACTCTGATGGACCAGTTGTTTCTGCATCAACGATATCGGCTACACCTTTGGAAAGAGTAACATTATCGATCAGAGTTCCAACCATGTTATAGGCATTCATCACTAACACATTATCATCGATTTCAAACTTTGTATAATTCATGGTGCTTAAATTCTCTTCGATGAACCAGCCAGTGCCAGGGCTATATAAAGGAGCACCATAACTCCCAGATATTATTTGAAGCCGGCCTTGCCCCGTATCGCTCCCATATTCAGCAATGGATGTAGAATTGCTAACATTCAAATTAATGGGTTTTGATCTTAAGTAATCATGGACATGGCCTCCTAAAATGACATCAACACCATAATCATCAAAGGCCTGCCACCAGGTATCACGATAGGCAGTCATATCCTCAGCATGGCTTCCGTGCAAAAGAACGGTTTATGAAAAAATATAATTTTCCAGGTTTTATCTGAAGATGATAGCTGCTCTACCAACCAGGTATGCTGAGTAGAAAAATCTTCTTCAGTCAACAAACAGATAAACAGCGCATTCCCGAATTCAAACGAATACCATTTCTCATATTCAGGCATAACAAATTGATTAAGATAGATTGAGCCATATTCATGATTCCCGGCGGTATGATAGAGTAGATTTCTTTCCAAATAGTTTACCCCATTATTGTACCAATAACTCCAATCTGTTGTCGACGTTCCCGAGTTAACATGATCACCTAGAAAGAGATGGAAATCAGTAGATTCATTGGCTAACCAATCAGCAGAAGTTTGCCAATCATTCAAATTCGTTCTACTATCACCACCAGCAATAAATGAGAATTGAGTTGAGCTTGGATCGGTGGAGGTTTGGAATGTCCTGGTTGCCATACACCAATCGTCCTCGGTATATATCTTATAGTGAATAGTTGAGTTGGGATTCAACGTTGGAAAAGTATAGTCTAATAAGTACCCAGCATAGTCATCTCTGTGATTAACAATAAAAGTCCCTTGGTTATAAGACGAAGTATAACCCCATTTTATCTTATCACCGGATGAGGATAGACTAGAGGCATGCCAGGTGATGGTCAAGCCATTTAGCGGATCACCAGTAGAACCCTAGTGGATGTGATTCTGACTGAATAAAAATTGATTCATTAAAAACAAGATTGATAAAAAATAGATGCGCCCCACAATTAATTCCCCATTTTTCAATTTACTTCATATAAACCATTTTGAGAGTCCTGGTGTGATCCTCAGCCTGGAGTTGACAAAAATAGACCCCGGCCTTCACAAGGTCCCCTGAATTATTAGCTCCAGTCCACAGAGTTTTATAATGCCCTGGTGTTTGAGTTGCATCCAATAAATTGAAAATCTCACGACCCAACATATCAAAGATCGTCAGAGTGATTCGGGTTTGCACCGGTATGCTATAACTAATTGTTGTTGATGGATTAAATGGATTGGGATAATTTGCAGCTAATCGGGGTTTCTCAGAAGAATAAATATCATCCTCGGAAACTGAGACGGCATTGTTCTGTTGATTTAAAAGCCAGGTCCATAAGCCATCTGAGCCGTAGGCTTGACTCCAAGCATTATGGCCAACCCCCTCATATAATGTTAAAGTCACATTTGCGCCAACATTTTGTAATCGGTTGTACATGAATTGAGAGCCCTGCCAGGGAACGCCATTATCTAAAGCACCATGAAAAATAGCTACGTTTGAATTAGCCAATCGTTCCACCCCAGGTATATCCCGAGCCGCAATGGGGACAATCCCGGCAAAAAGATTTGGGTAACTCACTGCATATTCCCAGGTTCCAAATCCACCTCTACTCAAACCCGTGATGTATATACGGCTCTCATCGATTCGATATGTGTCTATAATGCGCTGTGTCAACGCGTTTATTCTATCAACGTCCCAATGCACATTGGCGTGGAGTTGAGGACACAGTAACATGAAGTCTGAATTCATGCCTTGCTCAAACAGCATTGGGGGTCCACCAAGCCGAATATCATCAATGTAATCTATGGCACTTCCTGATCCGTGTAAGAATACTACAAGTGGCCAATTGGCATTATTGTCCTCGTAGCCTACGGGTAGATATAATAGATAGTTGTCGTCAAAATCTTTCGAAATAGTAGTCGAAAATGTCTCCTCACTAGCAACAGCTGCTGGACTTGTAAAAGTAGGTGTTGAGCCTACAAACCATTCCCAAAATCCCTCTTCTGAGTAGGCCTCTTCCCAAATCTCATGTCCCAGATCATCATATATTGTCAATTGATCATTAGTATCACAATAGAACTGCATTTCATAGAGCATATTCTCAGCGTCCGCCAAGGGTACAATTGTATCCAGAGCGCCATGAAAAATCCAGGTTGAAACATCCCCCAATCTGCAAATCTCTGTACAAGCAGGCGCACTTATCGGCGCAAATCGCTGAAAAATCCCTGGATAACTCACACCAAATTCATAGATACCCCAGCCCCCTCTATCACCTATACCAGTGATAAACCTTTGTGAACTATCAATATGATAGTTGTTCTGAATTTCTTCTACCAGGGCATTAAGTGCATCTGGATCCCAATGCACATCACCAGGTAATTGGGGAGCGACAATAAAATAATCATATTCCATCCCCATTTCCACCAGCCGGGGTGGACCAAAATTTCTAATCGTATTAATATCATCAACACTTTCCAAGCCAGTTAGATAAACTACTAGCGGCCATGCTTCATTGGGAACATAGCCTGGTGGAACGTAGAGCAGGTAATCCAGATTAACCGTCTTGCTAAATTGGGTGGAGATAGAGTGGTACTGTGGCTCAACCTGAGCTTGGCATGAAACCAGCATAACCATTAAAAGACATAGTGTAGTCTTCATTATTTTATTTCCTATTCTGATATTGGCCGTCTATATATTCAATCCTTTTTACCGGACACCTGTGAAACCAGGGAATAAATTACTTTTCTCATCATTCATGTCGCTTGGAATTACTTTATTGAAAGCAATTCAGTCAGTTTATAGGCGACTTCAAACAAATCTTGTTCAGCGGTAAAAGAAAGGCAGGTTCCATGAGGTTTTTGCACATTTTTAACCCAGGTCTCTGGAATAACGCCAATACCTTTGGAAGCCCCAGCTAATGCCCCAACAATGGCTCCAATCGTGTCAGTATCACGCCCAAAGTTCCCTGCATGAATCATTCCCTGCTTAAATTTTCCTTCTGTCAATTTGAAAACTGCAAAGGCAGAAACTACAGCCTCTGGGACCGACGCTTTATACTCGCATCTAATCGCTTTATGGAGAGGCATCCAGGATCGTTCAATATTGTAATCGAATTCTTCAAGAATCCCAAAGGCCGTATCAAAGGAGTGTTTGAACCAACTGCCTGCTGGTGCCCATCGCCGTGCTTCAGCGATAATATCGTCAACTCCACCACCAGCCATGGACACTGCGACTGCTGCTGCAACTGCTTGAGCGCCCCATATACCATCATCAGCGTGGCTAATCTCAGCGTCAACCCGAGCCATTTCAGCGGCCAAATCAGGATTGCCAGCAGCTACAATACCCATAGGTGCAGAACGCATAGCAGCGCCATCACTTTTGGAATACGCGTTGAATTTTCCCGTTTCTGGTGCCTTTAAGCCTCTACGTATATTGGTGGCTGCATCTCGCTCACTTCCTCCACCTCTTTTCAGCTCATCTTCAACTACAACGTGCTCTTTCCAGGCTGCCAGAACATGTTCAGGCGTTGGTTTACCATTAGATTTGATCAAAATTTCGGCACTAAGCAAAGCAAATTCAGTGTCATCAGTGCTAAAAGTTGGCTTTTCTGGCCAATCCATGGTGATACCATATAAAAATTGGTTTTCAGGATCGCGAGCTGCATCGCCAAAAGCATCGCCAATAGCGAGTCCGAACAAGCAACCTGCCGCTCTTGATCTATATATTTTACTATCCAGTTGAATTCTGTCTGAAGATGGCATCGTGCGTCCCCTATTGGTTAAAAATCATCAACCCCAAATATCTGGGTAGATTTATTTAAATTGTTGACGTTTGTAGCGACTTTTTGTGTTCGCCGAGCAAGATCATTAATATTTGAGTAATCGAATCCTCCCAGACTAGAGCGAATCTGATTATTCAGGGGTTGAACCCATTTGGATGGTAAAGCGTTTGCACCATGAATGATGCCAAAGATAGAACCAGCAGTAGCTCCGTTACAATCAGTATCCCAGCCTCCCATCACAGCATTACTTATAGTTTGGCCATAATTTCCCTGACTATGAATAACTGAAGCCACAGTCAACGCAGCATTGTTGATTGTGTGGACCCAATGGTAGTGACCAAAATATTCATAGAGGGTATCGACAACCACTTCCCACTCTGTGGTCTCAATTGGAATCTCAAGCACCTTCTCTATTGCCTTTGAGAATCGAGACCCAGCAGGAACTTGCTCTAGCCCTACTTGAGCCAATTCACGCATATCTTTTACGGCAAAGGCTCCTGCCATTACGGCAGCAAAAAACATTTCACCATATATACCGGTTCTTGTATGAGTGATGCGCGCATCTCTCCATGCAAATTCAGCTGCTTTTGCAGGATTTCCTGGACAGACATAGCCCCATAGGTCAGCACGGATCTGAGCACCAATCCACTCACGGTAAGGGTTCAGATATTGACCCGATTCTCCTGGAGGATGACCATTTAAGAGGTTATTGTATGCCACTCGTTCAGCAGTGAATACTTCGTACACAGGTAATTTTTTTAACCAGGTAGCTGCAATATCTTCACTGGTGAATTCTGAGCCAAAAGTTTCGAGAACATGAAGGTTCAACATAGTATAGTTCAAATCATCATCTTCGGGCATGCATTGGATATTTTCGCGTAGACTTTCTAGCCCCCCGCGTCGCTTCCAAGGGTACTTTTCAAGTAACTCCCGGGGCATGCCAACCTGAGTAAAATAATTATCTAAAGGCCATTCGTCGTTTGATTCTAACATTTCCCTGATAATAGTGCGATGATAACGCTCGATGGGTTTACCAAGAAGACACCCTGCTGCTCTACCAAGCCAGGCACCCAAGATTGAATCATACAATTGATCTTCATCAAAACTGGTACTAGTATTTACTAATGTCCTTCTTGTAGGTAGACATTTCTTAATATCTGATAACTCATTGGGCTCATTGTCAACCAGCGTAGACGGAGAAGGCCTTGAACTAAGATCTTGGAGAATGTGCTTAGCTTCTGATTGTGTCTTATCATGTGTCTGCCCAGCAGATTGTTGCTGCATATTTTTCAGAAGTAATTTCTCTTTCGATACATCTGTGCCTTCATCTTCCTGCTGAATAAGCTCCCACTCCAAACGTTCCACAAAATCAAGATATCGAACAATCATTCTGAATTTCCTCTACTATATCTTTGAATCATAATTCACCACTTGAGTCCTCGTACCTGATACCTGGCAAGAACAGATGTGCTTTCCTTTTCAATTCTTTCCGCAACTTCCTCTATACTCATCCGTCCTGCGAAAAACTCCTGAAATATGGGATTTGCTACGCGACTCTTCCATTCTACATAACCTGGAAGTCCCACCCAGGGTCCAACCGACAAGAAAGGAGTGTTTTTAGTAACAACGTTCCAGCCTGAAGGAACATCCTGTAGGCGTGGATCTTCGATACTGGATCTACGTGATGGCAGGACCCAATCAGATATTGCCAGCCGAGTAGTGTTCTCAGCACTAAGCAAAAATTGAACAAATTCCATAGCCACAGCCTGTCGTGTGCAGGATCTCGGGATACTCAGGGTTTGAGTGTTGACCCCCAGCGACTGAGTGATTGCCTTTATTGGAGGCATTACGGCCCAGTGAAAACCTTCCCCGGCATTTTCCACGAGCTGTTGGCGAGCCCAGGCGCCTGAGGACACTACCATGGCATAATTACCAGCGAGAAAACCTGGAATCATTTCTGTGCCTGATTTACCAACACCTGAAGGTGCCATTGTTTTGTCTACAAATAACATTTTGGCCAAGGTACCAAGGAGTTTCTTTTCCGGTTCGGAAACTCTCACCTCAATGTCACCTTGATCATCATTATAAAAAAATGATCCTCCAAACGATATAGATAGATTCATTAATATATTGGCACAATTTCGTAGGCCTAAAGCCGTGCCCCATTGATCAATAGCACCATCACCATCTCGATCTAAAGTCAGTTTTTTTGCAGCTGAATGCACATCATCCCAGGTCCAGGGGTTCTCCATGGTGGGTGGTATCACACCAGCATCAGCAAATAAATCCGGATTATAGAGCACAATTGATGAGGCGGTTAAAAAGGGGATTCCAATCACTTCGCCAGAACTTCGTGTGACAGATGCCCAATTTACATCAAGGATATCCTCACGCATCTCATTGCTGATGTAGGGTGAAAGATCTGCGAGATAACCACGCAAGGCAAAATCAACAATAATTGCAGATTCATAATGAAATATATCTGGTATATCACCCGTTTCGAAACCTGTTATCAGAAAATCATGAACCGCGTTCCAAGAACCTTGAATTACTTCAACTTGTTGTTCGGGATGCAGTTGATTCCACTGATCAGTAATTTCGTGAACAACTTTAACCGCATCTTCCTGCCAGGCCAGACTAAGAAATCTGAGAGGTCCCGTTTGCACTGCTCCCGTTCGTTGATGTGCAGTCATTTCTCCAACGATATAAAATGATATGATAATCACCGACAGTAATCCGGCAATTATGAAGCCTTTATAATTCAATATAAATGAAATCATACGATTCATAATTAGCCTTTCACTGCGCCCTGCAGAGCACCTGATGAAAACCATTTCCTCAATATTGCGAATAAAACTATGGACGGAATTGTGGCAATAAAACTGGCTGCAGCAAGAGGACCTGTCCTCGCTTGACCCTCGATTCCGGTGTAACGAGCTAGCTCGACGGGTAGTGTCGTCAGATCTGGACTTTTTAATAGCACTAAAGCAAAAAAGAACTCATTCCAGGCGGAGATGAATGCAAATAGTACAGCCGCACCTACAGCTGGGAGCAATAAAGGCATGATAATTTTGTATATTATTTGGCCTTGAGTGGCACCATCGATGGCTGCCGCTTCTTCAAGTTCAATAGGAATCTCTTTTACATACCCTTGCAACATCCATAGCACAAAAGGGATGTCCCAGACAACATAAACTAATACGAGACCAGAGAGGGAATCTGTGAGATGAAGCGAACGCAAGATTATAAACAGTGGGATCATAATTAGGATAGCCGGAAATATCTGAGAAGTAAGAATCCACCCCATTACGAGTTTGTTAACGGCAGTCTTATAGCGAGTAAGTGCATAAGCAGCAGGCAAGGAGATTATTACCACAATCATGGCAGTAATAATACCTACATATAAACTGTTTAGAATGCTTATCAGCAGACGTTCTTCCTCAACTACTGTCAGGTAATGTTCTACAGTAAAAACTTTTGGAATTAATGTAGGAATACCAGAATATATCTCTGCAGTTGGCTTAAAAGAGGTTGAGATCATCCAGATTAGTGGAAAGAGTAAATATACCAAAAATGTCAGAATTAACCCATGCATGAGAAATCTGCTAATGCGCCGTTTTAGCATTCGACTGGAGATTATATTCGCTAATTGCATTTTAGCCTGTGCGTTCCTTGAGTTGAAGCCGAAGATAAAAGAATAAAAAGATTGATATAATGATCACCATCACATTGCCAATAGCAGCCGCGTAGCCAACATAGCCATAGCGGAATGCTTCCTCATATGCAGCCAGCATAGGTAGACGTGTCAATCCGCCCGGCCCACCCTGGGTTAGGATCCAGATCAGGCCAAAGGCATTGAAATTCCACATAAAGGAAAGTGAGACAACTGCCGCAATAACTGGCTTCATCATTGGCAGAGTGATGTGACGAAATTTGCGAATGGCAGAGGCACCATCCAATTCAGCTGCTTCGTATAGACTGCCGGGGATCGTTTTCAGGCCAGCCAGAAAAAAAAGTGCAGCTTTGGGGATTTCTCCCCAAACCCCAGCGACAATGATAGCAGGAAGAGCCCATTCGAAACTGGCAAGCCAATTAATCGGGTTATCAATAAGACCCAGCTGAGTCAAGATCAAATTTAGTGCGCCAGTATCAGGACTATAGATTTGCCTCCACATAAGACCACGTACTATGGGTGGCATGGCCCAGGGAACCAACATCAACACACTATAAAGTGAAGTCCAGCGTAAGCCTTGATTTAGCAATAGAGCCAGGATCATTCCCAGCCCAATTTGCAAGGCTGTAACGACTGCTGTCCAGAGAAAACCAACACCCATAGAACGCCAGAAAAAACGATCTTGCATCATTATCCGGTAATTATCTAAGCCGGAAAAATTAATTTGACCCCCTAGCTCGTAATCGGTGAATCCGATGTATATCCCACGCACCAGAGGTATGAACGATATGAGCAGAACAGGCACCATTATTGGTAAAAGCAACTGGAGTTGATCCAGATTACGATTGCGAGGTGGCGCCGTCATTGTTACAGGGTTTGCCATATCTGGTCTGCTAATTACTTATTATGTATTGAGAACAGGTAATCATCATGGTTGCACAAGAATGATGCGAGGGAGGCAAATATCCGTCATTCAATTTCAACTAGCCAGTCACGCTTCGGAATGTTCTAGCTGATACGATATAATAGTATCTAGAGTGGGGATTGAAGTTTGTGCTCCAGAGCTTGTGACTGATAAACCTGCTGCAATGATGGCTCGAGCGACGACATCTTCTAAAGAGTTAATGTTTGAATAATATGCTGCCAAAACACCATTGAATACATCTCCGGCACCAACGGTGTCTACAACATCTACTCTTATTGTCGGTATCAGCAGACTTTTCTCGGGATGTGACATGAAAACACCTTTACTTCCCAAGGTGATTAAGACGATTTTGACACCGTATGAATGAAGCCTTTCAGCTGATGCAAGAAGGGATTTCTCATCTGTAATCTTAATCCCAGTGAGCATCTCAGCTTCAGCTCGATTCGGTGTGATAATGTCAACATCTTTTAATAAATCTGGGGGTAAAGTTTGTGCTGGAGCTGGATTCAGAATCACAGTTACATCAGTTTTTTGAGCCATTTTTATAGCAGCGGAAACAGAATCCAAAGGTGTTTCAAGTTGAGTTAGCAAAACATCTCCGTCTGTAAAAACCTTAGATTCACTTTCAATATCGTGGGGTGATAATTTCCAGTTTGCACCAGAAACGACAACTATGGTATTCTCACCCATGCTATCCACTGTAATAAATGCCATACCTGTGGGTTGAACTTTTTCCTTTTGAATACTACGAGTATTGACACCTTTTAAAGTCAGAGCCTCTATTGCTCGATTTCCATATAGATCAGATCCAACTTTGGCCAATAATGAAGTTTTGGCTCCTGCCAAACACGCAGCAACAGCCTGATTTGCACCCTTCCCCCCGTGTCCATAAGCTAGATTATTTCCAATTACTGTCTCACCAGCCTGCGGGAAAACATCAACATTGATAGTCATGTCAACATTATAGCTGCCAACGACAATAACTTTATTACTTCTCATATTTACATCCACAAATACATTCTAAAAGGCAAAACCGAAAGAAAACATATTCACATGATTTAGGATCCCAAAATCGAGGAAAGCATAATTTACCGAAAGCTGGTAGCTTCCCATCGAATATTTAAGACCTAATCCTAGAGTTAATCCGTCAGAATCATAATTCAGGCGATAGCCTCCTCGGAGAAAAACCATTTCCTGGAAAACGTATTCGGCACCGACATTTAATTTTTCTGAGCCATCACTTTGAACTTTACCTTCCAGAACCATAGATAAGTAACTCTTGTCCTCATCTCTTGCAAAAAAGTCGTAGGCAACTGCCGTTCGAAACTCGAGCGGCATCCGTATATCTATCGGTTCAGATTGAAGTTCTTCACTATAGCTAACAAGGTGAGTATCTCCACCAAAGTTTCTGGCTGCAATTGATATTCTCAAGCTGTTTAGACCAGCATAGTATAGTGTTGAAAAATCAATTGCCCAATTGCTCATACCGATACCCGCAATTTCCTCGCTGATATACCTGATATTACCACCTAGAGAAAGTCTATCTGTGATCAGCCTAGCATAGGATAATCCAATTGCTAAATCATTACCAGAAAAGGTTTCCCCAGTGATGACCGGAGCGGTTGTTCCCCCTTGTTTCTCCTCGTGAATCGTTTCCTCGATATCTCCATAATCCAGTGTCACAAAACTCAAAGCAAGGGTCCCATAATTACCCCATCCTTTTGCAATGGAAACTGAGCTGTGTTTTATATCCGCCAGCCAATTTGTAGAATTGAATTGGACATC
>Ga0209249_1000340_pt1 | contig 59394 bp, 67 predicted proteins | sample SaaInlV_200m_DNA_4_FD_184653 | JGI IMG/M metagenome (GOLD analysis project Ga0209249, IMG submission 184653) | Marine microbial communities from expanding oxygen minimum zones in the Saanich Inlet - SI037_S3LV_200m_DNA (SPAdes) (version 2) | ecosystem: Environmental > Aquatic > Marine >...
TACCCGCTCTGCCCTGCGTAGACCAAGCACTTTGGCGATTTCTGCTCGTGTCAGCCCCTCTTCGAAGAACATGCGGACCGCTTCCAGCTTCGTCTCAACTGAATAGTGTTTTGCTCCTTTTTTGCCTGCCATAATAAAAAGCACCTCCTGTTTTACATACAGGAGGGCTTTCTTTTCGTGTCTACTTTTATGGGGCTAGTTCATAAAGAATTCGGAAGTTCTAATTTTGCTGGATCATCGCAAACTCAACACCAGATGGTTCATTGAAAAGACAGAGCCACACGTCAGGGGAAATTTCAAAAGGTGGATCTTTGATCAGCCCGCCGTGCTCTGCGACTTCTTTTGCTTTGGCGTGAATATCTTCCACTTGAATATAGAGTGAAACAAAAGGCAGCTTTGCGCGCTTTAGGGTAAAAATCCCGCCGCCAGTGATTTGGGGTGGCTCATGATTCATCTTGTAGAAGCCTACATCGTTCTCTTTTTTCAAATCCCAGCCAAAAACATCTTGAAAGAATTTAGCAGATTTTTCCTGATCGTGGGTTGCGAGTTCCCACCAGACAATTGGATTAGGCATTTCAGCTCCCTGCTCAATTAGCGAATGTGAATAAATTGATAATATTTCCATTCTGAATTTTCAAAAACAAGCTCATATTCACCTATGTTAACTGATGTACGCAAAAGATGCCTTTGGCAGACTTTGGGGCTGCCCTCACCCTCCGCCCTCTCCCAAAGGGAGAGGGGACTTAATCCCTTCTCCCCTTGGGAGAAGGCTAGGATGAGGGGAAAGGAAGTCCAATTTATTTACTGCGTAACATCAGATGTTAATTTTCTCAGCATCTTCACTATTTTTAAAAGGATGTCATTTTTTTATTGCTGCAAAGAGGGGTTTCCGGGATGGCTTGCAGGTCAATACTAATTGCAGCTAGAATTAATTGAAAGCCCAGTATAACTAAAACAACAGGTATCATGATCGTTCCGGTTGGCGCCGGAACACCAAGCCTTGCATATTTGATCCACTTTATAATGCCAAATGCTAATCCAAAGAGAAACATAGGAATGCCACTGGATAGATAAAGAGCATCTATGCCAAAGTCAAAGAGAAATTTTTTAAGGAAAATTCTTCGCAAGAACATTAGGGTGAGCTTTGGGGGAAATTCGAACAAAGTTTTCCTAATAGATAAATTTGAGACTTCATTCCCATAAATAGCTGGATATGGAATATCTTTGATAAAAGCATCTAAAAGATATAGTTCCCCTAAAAGAGAGGTTTCGAAAAAAAATCTCTTATGAATTCTGTCGAAGGAAAGAGTTTTCAGAGCTTCATATCGTATAGCAAAGAACCCATTCGTGGGATCAAAACAATTCCAATAGCCTGTAGAAGCTTTAACGAGAAAACTTAACCCTATATTTCCAATTTGGCGTATCAAAGGCATGGATTTTAGCGCATTGAAGTCGCGAAAACGATTCCCTTTCGTAAAATCTGCTTCTCCTAAAATGAGGGGTTCTAATAGAGGACGCAAATCGTATTGGCTCATTTGCCCATCCCCATCGATCTTAACAACAATTTGAGCATTTAGTTCAAGCGCTTTTTTGAACCCTGAAAGCATCGCCCCACCTACACCCTCGTTTATGGCATGAGTAATTAAGGTGATGCGAGAATCTTTCTTCTGAAGTTGCGCTACGATTTTCCCTGTATCATCCGGGGAGGCATCATCCACAACAATAATATTTCGAATAAATTCTGGAATAGACCTTAGCGTCTCTTCAATTTGTTTTTCCACCTTATATGAGGGGATGACAACAACAAGATTATATTGCTCTAAGTTAGCAGAAAATACTTTCATAATGCCTACAGTTGGGCGTAATTCTTAATTTGAAAGCCAGGAGATGAACTAAATCTCACTCACTACTAAGAATTCTTTTAGTGGCAAGTGAGATTTAGTGAAGCAGGGATAACAATGCTAAATAAAAAAGTTAACGCGCTTTTTCTTTAGGCTGACCATCATCTAATTGCATAACCTGGCGTAGCGTGCCAAGAATTAGCAAGCCCAGCTTGAGACCTTGCCCGCTAGAAAAGGAAAGGGTTTCACCTTCTTTTTCAGCGTTTTTGATCAGGAAATAGGCAGTACCGATTCCCGTTAGCGCGCCAACGACTGCGCCAATGAGCAGCGTCTTGCTTTTCCACGAGCTATCTGTTTTTTCAATCTCTTTCATTTTAGTAGACTCCCTTATTTTTGCCGAAAGAATCTTCTTATGCTTGCAGAAATTCCTTCGACAAAGAAGATTGGTTTTGCTGTTTCATCCGCTAGTCCTTCGATCTTCTTTCCAAGCATGCAAATGAGGTTGTAAAGTTGGTGGGTATAGATGGGTGTGATCTGAAGTAGTTTTGCGACACCGTAGATTATCCCTACAAGAAGAAGCAAGAAGATGATGGCAAAAAATATGACAGGAATCAGTAACCAAATCGTTGAGATATCTGCCCAGAGACTATCTGTAGCACCCGTTTGCGTGGCTGCACCCACAGATGCCGCGACGAAAATAAGCACTGTAATACCAAGGGGAACGAATATCTGCCAGAGCAGGTCACGTTTATGTGCTCGGAAAGCTGTTGTTCTTTTTGAGGGGGGAAGTATTTTCTTCATTACCATTATTTTAGCATATTTGCATCTGAAGGGCGTTGATTTTGACATAATGGAAGCAAGTTGACTGGCGAACGTGGGCGGTTTTTTATCTAATATAAAAGTTTACCAAAAAAGTTAGGGTTAAGTGTCATTTTTATTGTGTGTTTTGTTATAATTGGAGGTGGTCGTAATTTACAGTACAAAGAAAGGAGTTTCTTATGGCTGAAACGCAAGGATGCGCACGTGTGACCAGTAGTGTTGCTACTGATCCCGCTGACGACCAGAAAACATCCGATGAAGTTCTTGAAAAAAAGGAGATAAAAATGACAGCTCGTGTTGGGCAAAAAGCCCCTGAATTTACCGCTCCCGCTTATTATAAAGGTGGGTTTACGGAGGTTTCGCTTTCTGATTTTGCTGGAAAGTGGGTATTGGTTTGCTTCTATCCCGGTGACTTTACCTTTGTCTGAGCGACCGAAGTATCGGCGGTCGCCGACAAATATGATGTTTTACAGAACTTAGGGGTTGAAGTTATCTCCGTAAGTGTAGATAGCCACTTTGTACACAAAATGTGGAACGACCATGAATTGACCAAAATGGTGGATGGGGGTATCCCCTTCCATATGGCTGCCGACCAGGCAGGCAACGTCGGACGTGCCTACGGCGTCTGGGACGAAAATCAGGGCATCGAATTGCGCGGACGCTTTATCATCGACCCGGATGGTGTCATCCAGGCGATGGAAGTGTTGACGCCGCCCGTCGGGCGCAAGATGGCGGAAACGGTGCGCCAGATCCAGGCTTTCCAACATGTGCGAAAGACGAAGGGCGCAGAAGCTACGCCTGCGGGTTGGGAACCCGGTGAACTGACATTGAAACCTGGTCCGGATATGGTCGGGAAGATTTGGGAAGTTTGGAATCCAAAGATGGAGAAGTAGTTCGGCTACTTAATCCTTTCCAACTCACGTGGACGGCGTTTTGTCGTCCACGTTTTGTTTAAGGGGATTGGGCTTGACTCTTTCGGTAAATTTATATATTATACAAACAGGTTTGCAATACAAACCAACGAAAGAAGGAGTTCCCTATGACAACGGATTTGGATGAAAAACAACTACGCGCCAAACAATATTGGTATATAGACGGCACGTACGAGTTCAATATGGCGGGGATATTTCTCTTGCTCACCCTCTATTTCCTTGCGCTGGCAAAATATGAGGGTACAAAGTTCGGGGCTTTCTTGAGCGTGATTATAGTGCTGGTCTTCCTCGGAGGGATGTTTGGCGTTAGCTGGTTGATTCGCCAACTAAAGAACCGCGTCACCTTCCCGCGCACGGGATATGTCGCTTACCAGCGTGAAAAGAAAGGGAAGCGGAAGAAACGCCTTGTTTGGGTCGCTGGTTTTTCTGGTACTTTATCAGTTTTGATTATTATGGCAATCAACAACGTATCGACGCCGCTGAACTGGATACCGGGCATGGTCGGCTTAGCAATGGCAATCGCGTCGAGCATTTTCGGCGTGCGGATGCGCATTATGCGCTTTTATTGGATCGCGGCTTTGAGTGTAGTAATCGGAACTGCTATCATGTTTGTCTCCGCCGACATGAACATGGGGCTGGCACTCTACTACGGGATCATGGGCGTTGCGCTGCTCGTCATCGGCGGATTTGTGCTCTCGACCTATCTGCGCTCCACCACCCCACCCGAAGAGGTGGAGCATGAGTGATGACATTCGTTCGATCTCGAATGTGGACCGTCTGTTGCACGAGCCGAGCAGAACGATCATCGTGGCGATTTTGTACGCGGTCGAAAGCGCGGATTTTCTTTACTTGCAACGCGAAGCCGGGCTGACTAAAGGAAATCTTTCGGCGCATCTCTCGAAACTCGAAGCCGCCGGATACGTAAAGATAGAGAAGACGTACAAGGGAAAAATCCCGTTGACGCTCTGCGAACTGACCGATGATGGGCGTAAAGCTTTTGAAGAATATCGCAAACAGTTGCAAAGTTTTATTGAAACCGTTCAAACGGAGCAAGAATGACTTACGCTATCCAAACCGAATCCCTGAGTCGATCTTTTGGCACAGTAAAAGCCGTTGACAGACTCTCGCTCAACGTCCCGACGGGGAGTGTTTTTGGCTTTCTCGGACCCAACGGTTCTGGGAAAACGACAACCATCCGCCTGCTGTTGGGCTTATTGGATGCCGAAGAAGGCAAGGCGAACGTGCTGGGCTTTGACACCAAATCGCAGGCGGATGAAATCCGTCTGCGCTGCGGGTCTTTACTGGAACATCACGGTCTTTATGAACGCCTGACTGCAGAAGATAATTTGAACTTCTATGGACGGATCTGGCATCTCCAGAAAAGTGAATTGAACGAGCGTGTGAAAGGCTTGTTGGCCGATATGGGATTATGGGATCGGCGCCACGAACAGGTCGGGAAGTGGAGCCGCGGGATGAAGCAAAAACTGGCGATTGCGCGGACGCTCATCCACCGCCCGAAGTTGGTCTTCCTCGACGAGCCGACTGCCGGTCTCGATCCGATTGCCGCCGCAACCCTGCACGAGGATTTGAGTAACCTGACCCGGCGCGAGGGCGTGACGATCTTTTTGACCACGCATAATCTCGCAGAAGCGGAGAAACTCTGCCAGGAAGTGGGCGTGATCCGTAATGGGAAGCTGCTTGCAGTCGGTGCACTGGACCGGTTACGGGAGCAAGCCGGGGGGCCGCGCGTGAAGATCACGGGATCAAATTTCAGTGAAACGGCAATCAGCCAGATCCGCAAATCCGAACAGGTCGCAGACATCCATCCAGAAAATGGCAAGTTGGTCATCCGCCTGAAAGAAGCGACCGAAATTGCGCCCTTTGTCAGCCTTTTGGTTCAGGCTGGCGCGCAGATCGAGGAAGTCCGCAAGGATAATGCCAACCTGGAAGAGACTTTTATGGCGCTCGTGAATGGCAGCGAGGAGAAAGCGCATGTTTAGCGACATTATCACCATCGTGGGCAAGGAACTGAAGGAAATTTTGAATGCACGCGGCAATCGCAAGGGCGGGCTGATCGGCTTGCTAGTGATCCTCGGCATGTTCGGGATCTATATGCCGCTCATGTCGGGACCCAACTGGATCGAAACGCCGATTTCTCTCTTCTACTGGTTGTGGCTGCCATTTCTGATGGTCAGCAGCACAATTGCAGATGCCATTGCAGGAGAACGGGAACGACACACACTCGAAACGCTATTGGCGAGCCGCGTATCCGATAGCGCCATTTTGCTGGGCAAGATTGCGGGGACGCTGATCTACGGCTGGGGGCTGACGATGGCAATCATGTTCATCAGCATTGCGATTGTCAACATCGTTTTTGGGATACCAAACAGCACGTTCTACATCTACACGCCGATCGTACTCGCCACCAGCATCATTTTCAGCTTCCTGATCGCCCTCCTTTCGGCAGGGATCGGGATCATCGTCTCGCTGCGCGCTGAGACGGTGCGGCAGGCACAACAAACTGTCAGCATGGGTTTTATGGTCATCTTCTTTTCTTTCCTGCTGATCGCACAGTTCCTACCAGTGAAGTTGAGCCTGCTGCTGGTTGAGTGGGTGCAAAGCGCAAATTGGGGCAAGCTCGGTTTTCTTGCCTTCGTTATTCTGACGATAATCGACACGACCCTGCTAAAAATCGCCAGAGCACGCTTCCAACGCTCAAAACTGATTTTGGACTGATTTCCGCAAGCAACAGCCCTGATGAGTTTCAACGGGGCTGTTTTGATTTCACCACAGAGAACACAGAGTCCACGGAGATTTTAAATTTTTTCTCTGTGATTCCTGTGGGCTCCGTGGTAAGGCTTTTCCATTCTTCAGCTATAATTCGGGGGCTAAAAAATAAAATACAGGAGACAAACCCAATGTGCGGTATTTTCGGTATCGTTAAAAAAGAAGAAGATAATTTAGGCGCAATACTCATCGGCGCGGCAGAGCGACTCACCTATCGCGGCTACGACTCAGTTGGGATGGCAACCATCAGCAACGGAAAAATTGACCTTCGCAAGGATGTCGGCAAAGTCGATTCTGTTGCCGAAAAATACAACGTGGGCGAGATGCGCGGTCAGCGCGGTATCACGCAATTGCGTTGGGCGACCTTCGGCGCGCCTTCCCAAATCAATGCGCAACCGCATCTCGACTCAGATGGGGACATGGTCGGCGCGCATAACGGCAACGTCGTCAATAATATCGAATTGCGCCAGCAATTCATCGCCGAGGGGCTCAACGTCCGCTCTGAAAACGATGGCGAAAGCTGTGTCCACGCCGTTGAGCGTTATATCAAAAAAGGCTACGAGATCATCGACGCCATGCGTCTGGCATACGGTGACCTGAAAGGTGACTATGCCTTCGTTCTCGCCCCCGCCAACGACGACAAACTCTACGCACTCAAAAAAGGCTCCGGTCTTGTGGTCGGCATCGGTGAAGACTTCACCTGCCTCTCTTCCGACCTGCCCTCCCTGCTCCCGCTCACGCGCGAAATCCTGCGTCCGCAAGATGGCGAGATTATCATTCTCGGCCACAACAGCGTCGAGCTGCGCGCCATCACCGATGGCACAGTTATCGAACGCGACCCTGAAATAGTCACCGAAACAATGGATTCTGTCCAAAAAGGCGGCTATCCCCATTTCATGCTCAAGGAAATTCACGAGCAGCCCCAAGTTGCGCGGGAATTACATAATTTATTGGATGATTCTCCCGACATCGACGAGGTGATCGAGAAAATGCGAAACGCCCGCAACCTTTACTTGGTCGCTTGCGGAACGAGCTATCATGCCAGTTTAGCCGGTTCCGTTTCATTCGCACAATTAGCAGGACGTGCCACGATCCCCGTGCTTGCCCCGCAATTCATGCCCCAATATGCCCCCACCGTGACCCACGACGATGTCGGCATCTTCGTTAGTCAATCGGGCGAGACCAAAGACGTGCTCAACGCCCTCGCCGCTGCCGAAGCAAAGGGGATGACGCCCTACGGCATCGCCAACGTGATCGGCTCCACGCTCACACAATTTACCAATAGCTGCCTGCCCCTCGGCTGTGGCTACGAGATCAGCGTCCCGGCAACGAAGACCTTCACAAACCAGGTCTACAATTTCATCTATCTCGCTTATAAAATGGCAGGCAAAGACACCGCCGAATTAAAAGTTGTGCCTGAGTTAATGGAAAAAACTTTAGAGATGGTAGCGCCCAGTGTCGCCGACCTAGCCTCCACGCTGGACGATGTCCAAGACATGTACACGCTCGGGTACGGCGCGACGCTTCCCATCGCATTGGAGGGCGCACTCAAGCTCAAAGAGATCACTTATGCGCACTGCGAGGGGATGCTCTCGACCGAGTTCAAGCATGGTCCGCTTTCGGCGGTAACGGAGAATTACCCGATCATCTTCGTGGCGGGACCGAACGACATCCCGCTCATCATCAGCGGCATCAACGAAGTCACCGCACGCGGTGCACGCGCCATCGTCATCGGCCCCGACGACGAACGCCTGCGCGCCAACGCCAACGAATTGATCGTCATCCCCGACGCGCCCGAAGAGATCAGTGCGCTTTTGGCAGTGCTGCCTTTGCAATTGCTTTCGTATCACATGAGCGTGGCACGCGGCTACGACCCCGATTTTCCGCGTAACTTATCGAAAACGCTGACGGTCGATTAAACACCTAAAAGCAACGCTCTGCGTTGCGGCAGCACTCAAAAGCCATCGCAACGCGGAGCGTTGCTACGAGAATTTTCAAAGAAATATTCAGGAGAGAATATGCCATCCATTATCGATCACGAAACCATCCACGTTGACGATCTGCCCCCAGTTTGGTCACCTGTGCAATGGGAGTTAAGCGAAAAAGAACGCGTAGAAGAACTTGAAACACAGGCAAGAGCCAGCCTTTTGTGGATGATGGACGCACCCGAAGCTATTTTGCGTTTGTTGCTCAACGAAGTGGATATCAAACGCCTATACGATGCGCCCGATGGTTATGATGCAGAAGAACAAGCCGAATGGGACCCAGAGATGGTCACCTTCGGACCCAAGCGTTCTTTCAAGCTGGATTCTGTTACACGGGAGGCAGATGCTTTACATTTGGTGTATAAAGCTGGCGATCTCGGCTACTGGGAATTTACGATCAGCCCTGAACGTGTGATGATCGAGAGAATTTAATTTCGGCATCAATAGCAAAAAGCGGAGCGCAAATGCGCTCCGCTTTTTTTTACCAATAGTTGAAAATCTACTCAGTAGTCGGGCGTTGACCTTTGTCAAATCTGCCACGTCCTTCAAAACCGCCGCCGTGTTTGCCGAGGAAACCTTTTTCAAGTCCTTCAAGCATCCAATCGGCTTGTTCCTGGCTCATGGTACCTTCTTCAACGGCTGTGGCGATGCGTTCTCGCATGGCATCTTCACGCAGGACGCTCATAGCATCCCGAATTTCTTCGATACTCACGCCGGCTTCGTCGGCAAGGTCTTGCAAGGTTTTGCCTTCTGCCAAAGCAGCCGTAACTTCGTCTGTACTCATATCGAGCAAATCTGCGGCGGTTTCAAGAGCTTCGCCATCCAGGCTACGTCCACCAGAGCCACGTTTTCCGCCACCATCAGTGAATGGGCGATCCGGTCCGCCATCATCGGCAGATGCAACTGTAACACCAAAGGCACCTACTACGATAAGAGCAACCATCAAAGTACCTGCGATCCAACCAAATTTCTTGTTCATTTTTTTATTCTCCTTTTCAGAATATTGTTCTTTATTGAACTGCTTCAATAGTAAAGGAGAGATATTAAGAAGATGTCAAGTGAATATATATAAACTATGTAGGCTTGGAAAAGAGAGAAAGTCACCTTTCAAAAACGCAAAGTGATTTTTAAGCTTTTTCAACACTCTTTAAAGATATAGCTAGTAGACTCTGTCGGAAAGTGGCTGATATTACGGCAAAAACTGTAGGGGTTTCTTCCCTACTTTTTATACCAATAAGAATTCAATGTTTTTTCGAATGTCAGTAAGTAATATACGGATGTATTAAGCGCTTTCTTTCTTTTTTATGGAGGTTTTTTCTTATGCGCCGTTTATTCAATTATCGCACCGTTACAATCGTATTGATGGCACTCACTCTCTCTGCTGTTGCTTATGGCTTTGCTGCTGCCAATAGTGTTCCCGAAAGTGGAGCCGGTGATAGTGCAGGTACTATCAGTGGCTATACCATTACGAACATTGCTTACATCTTGTTGAACTCTGATCCTTCAAAAGTCGCTTCTGTTGCTTTTTCTGTCAATCCCACTGCAAGCGCTTCAGCGGCTGCAACCGTTGAAATCACCATAGCTAGCGGCACAACCTGGGTAAGTTGCACAAATACCAGTGGTGTAATCTGGAGTTGCTCTTTCGCTTCAGGTTCTGAACCGACCGTTGCTGGTGCAGCATCGTTGCAGGTCGTTGCTACAGACTAAAGCAAAACAATCAATACAGAACACTAAAAAGACACGGAGGAGATTATACTTCCGTGTTTTTTTTCTACCGATTGTCAAAAAATGTTCAAAGTAAAGAGACTGAATAGAAGTATTTTATCTGCAACTATTTTGGTAATTATGGTTGTCCTTTGGGTGCAATTTTCCCCAACACAATTTAGCGGAACGGCATCTTACGTTATTCTTTCTGGCAATAGCATGTCTCCGAAATTCATGCTGGGCGATTTGGTGATCGTCAAAGAAGCCAGCATTTATAAAGTTGGCGACGCTATTGCTTATAAGCATCCCACGATCAATTATATTTTCCATCGCATCATCTCGATCAACCCCGATAGTACTTTTCAACTCCAAGGCGATCATAATGATTGGGTTGATTCCTATACTCCTACATAAGATGAGATCGTTGGAAAATTATGGCTCCACGTCTCTGGTGCAGGGAAAACTTTGCGAACCTTGCGCTCTCCTTGGGGATTTGCTATTCTTACTTTAGTATTTATTTTTCTTTTATATCGTACTACTCTCCCTGAAAAGGAAAAGTACAACCGAGGTATTATGAATTCCAGTTCAAACCAGAACCTTAGCGAGAATCTCTTTATCCTAGCCATCTTCGTTTTTGGGCACTGGTTTTGGGCATCGCAGCATTCGGGCAGCCTATTTTAAATAAAATCTCAACACCTATCGCTTACGAAGAGCAAGCAGTCTTTCGATACACAGCCGATGTGCCTAGCGGTATTTATGATTCAACTCAGATTGAACCAAGCGAACCCATCTTTCGCCGCTTGAACGGCTCATTTGCCATCAACATGGATTATCTCTTTATCTCCACCTATCCAAGCACGATCAACGGAACATATCATTTACTGGCACGAGTTAGCGATAACTCCGGTTGGAAGCGTACTCTTGAACTCACCTCAGAAGAAAGTTTTAGCGGAATGTGTTCACCACATCCGGAACGCTGAAACTGGATGATATTCAGGCGTTCATTGATGCCCTTGAAACGGAAACAGGCATCCAGCGTGGGCGATACACTTTGTCGATTACAACAGAAATCCGAACTGAGGGAAGTGTGGATGGCTTGCCCTTAGCCAGTGAATTCACCCCATCAATTGAATTTGATATTAGCAACCTAGAAGTCGTTCTAAAACAGGGCTCAGCAGATGGTGAACCTGCACTCAATCCGTCCAAATCGCAACTTTAACGCGGACAGAATACGTTCCCAACACACTTAGTATCTTTGGAATGAAGCTTCCCATCCAGACAGCACGTTGGATCGCGCTTGGCATTGGCTTGCCTTCGTTATTTCTTCTGCTTGTCCTCCTACGGCGTCTCTATTTCTCGTCTCAGGAGAACGAATTAGAACGCCTAAAACTCTGGTATGGCTCCAATCTGATCGAAGCACGTGACCCCAGCCTGCTAACACGCTCTGACACGATAGAAATCGCTAGCCTGGACGGATTGGCTAACCTGGCTGAACAAGATCAGCGTACGATCTTATACCTCCCGGATGAGGAAGCTCATCATCTTTTTGTGCAAACACAAGAACAACTGTACCACTACGAAATCAATAATGGCATAAGCCCTAAAACCTTAGCATTAGCAACACCTAAGAAGACTAAAGGTCGGTTTTCGTTCCCCAAATTATTTGATTCACAACGTAATAAGCAATTGAAAGCTGCCTATGAACATGCTCTAAAAGGTTGGGCAGATGCTGTTGATAAACGCCTTTCCATTGAAGGGCAATCCCATCGTGTTGCTGAGATAGCATATCAACTCGCCCGCGAACTTGGCATTCAAGGCAAGGAATTGGAAGATATTCGCATGGCAGCTTATCTGCACAAGATCGGGCTTATGGATGTTCCTAACAAAATTGTAGAAAAGAAAAACAAATTGACCGAAAAAGAATTGGAGATATTGCGCAACCACCCTGTTCATGCAAGACAACACCTTAACCAATCCGAGCTACTTAAGCCCATCGCTGAAGCTATCTATTACCAACACGAACGCTGGGATGGCAGTGGGCAGCCCGAAGGCTTGGTTGGAAAAGATATCCCGATCGGTGCCAGGGTCATTACACTGGTCAATATTTGGAGCGGCCTTTCCCAAAAGCGTCGTTACCGTGGGGCTTGGGAACATAAAGAAATTTGTCGTTATTTCTCCGAGCAGGCAGGAAAACAGTTTAATCCGGAAATTATAGAAGTTTTTCTAGCTAGCGTGCTCAAATTTGATACATCGACTTGCGAAAAACTGGTGGAAGTAAGTGTTCTTACTACAGAGGAAAAATAATGAAGATCAATTTTTCTCGTAGACGCATTTTATTCTTTTCTTTGATTACGCTTAGCTTCTTTATTCTTATCGGAATATTGTCTGGTGCAGCAGCAACCAATATTATCTCTATCAGTGGGTTAAGCCATACAATTCATCCAATCTTCACTAATCAACTAAAACCTGCCATATGCACAATGTCTCTAACTACAATCATTATTCCAAGCGCAGGACAGACTGCCACACAAGGAAATGATCTCATTCTGGGCACAGCAGGCAATGACACTGGCGGAAATAAGCTCAACGGCAAAGGCGGCGACGATTGCATCATCGGTGGGACGGGAAACGATACGCTCGATGGCGGCCAAGGGAACGACATCATCCTTGGGGGCGATGGTAATGACGACCTGAACGGTGGCCAGGGAAACGATTATATGGATGGCGGCGCAGGAAATGATAGCTGCAATGTCAAACACGGAACTGATACAACCGTAAACTGTGAAACCATCGTCAACTAAAAAAGCGTCCATGTGGACGCTTTTTTAGTTACCTATGTTAAATTTCTCTCAAGAAGGGGAATTATCCATAGCGTAAAGTCTGCAAAAGAACTACTCAATAAAAATCTCTACATGCTCGCCATCTTCGTCGTCCACCACATCAATGATCTTCCCAACCACGCCCGCCTGAAAGGCTTCCATCACACTATCCATCTGCACGCCTTCGATCTCAGGGGCAAAATGCGCACCGATCTTCATGCCGGCATCTACCAAACTAAGCGGGATCTGCACAGAAGCCTTCGAACGACCCGTTCTCAAGTCAGTTACACGCACACGCAATGTGCGCGGCGCGCCTGCTCGCCCACGCGGAGCACGTTTTGCGCCACCATCACCACTCCCCAAAAGTGAAAGAAGTTTTGCGCCCTCTTCTGCACTGATCTTCTCTTCTTCAATCATCTTCAGGATTTTCATTCTTTCTTCGGTTGTTGCCATCATTTTCTCATCTCCTTCTAGCCAACGAAAATCTGCACGTGTTCGTGGTCTTCAGTATCATGTACATCTACGATCAAGGTAGATTCGCCAGCAGGCGTTTCTGCCATCGCTCCCAAAATTTCTTCTGCGCCCGTCGCCTCAACGCCGGGGATCATATGCCCAAAATTGCGCAAAACCCAAGCGCCAAAACGTAAAGGTAGAGGAAAACCAAAGGTGATATTTTGGGGCGTCTTGCCTGGTGCCTGTTTGATATGCACAAAAAGCCAGCGCGATGTACGCGTCCCGGCTGCGGTGGCGACTACCAGCACGCCCAGCAAAAATGGCAACCAAGCACAATAAAACCAAAATCCAAAGCCGGATGCCCGCATTGCTGACATCATCCACAAACCACCGAAGACAGTGAACCCGACCCCGATCCACAACGGGATGCGCCAAAAGCTACGCACCTTATCGGCAATGGCACCCAGATTCTCGTCCGGCTCAAACGTGGATGATGGGCTGGCTTCCGTTTCAAAAACATCTGCCTCGTCTTCAACATCATCCAGCTCAACGGCTTTGAGCAGTTCAATCGCCTCTTCAGCCGTGATCTTGCCATCTTCGACCATTTTCAAAATTTGCTTCTTCTCTTCATTAATCATCATCTACACCAATGCAGCCAGTAGTTTTTCAGCATCTTCAGCGGTGATCTTTTTCTCTTCGAGCATCTTCAAAATCAGCAAACGTTCAGCTTCCGATACAGGCTCAGACGGAGCAACCGGTTTCTTGGGGGATCGCGGCGAAAAAGGGTGTTTAGGAAAATGGATATGGCGTTCTGCTTTTCTTCCAGCACGACGCACATGTCTCTCAGCACGACGTTCTGACGCGCGAAATCTATGCTCAGATTGTCGCAGCTTCTCTTCCATTTTGCGGGCAGCTTCTTCCGCTTTTTTAGTAATGGTCTCGGCAAAATCATCTGATAAGCCCGGGAAATCTGCACCAATAAAAGGGAGGCTGATGTCGAAATCTGCCAGATCTGCCCAATCGTCGGAGCGGGTGGTAACGAGCAGATCATCACCGGCGGTAATGTTCATTTTAGCGGAACCAGACCCCAATGTCAGCGAGCGTGTCGTTTCATCTGTTTCTTCAACCCCCGGTATTTTGACACTCAAATCCGATTCGGCTGTAAGTACCATCTCAGCATCCACAAGTGTAGGTAAGCGTAGCAAAATATCTGCACCAGCTTCAATATTGTAGGATGCGTCCGCTTGCGGCTGAAGAGAGGCGACCACATCTCCATCAACAGTTGCGTTGAGATTGCCTTGCAAATTACGCAGATGCAAATCACCACCAACGCCAGGAAGGTTGACATCGCCCGCTACAGACCGAATCGATGCATCGCCATCAACATAATTGGCATTAAGGGCACCGCTGGTATGGCGCACAACCAGATCGCCCTCTAATTGCCCGATTTTTATATTGCCAACATTGCGTAATGCCAGATCACCATCGATATGTTCAACGTTCAGCGAACCATCCAAAACACGCAGGCTGGCATCTCCATTGACAAGATCGATCTCAATTTGGAGTTTTTTTGGCAAAGAAACGATAAGATTGCTATCACAACTGATTGTGATTTGATCGCCATCAGAAGTCATTTCAAGCGAGTTGCCATTTGTTTTAGCTTTGATCTCATCTTGCTCCCAACCTGTGATACGCAAATCGCCGGAAACTACTTCTATTTTCAGTCTCGTTTCCTGATTTATCTTAAGGGATTTTCTCTCCATCTTACTCCTCCTCTCCATTTAAAGCGCGCATGGCATCTTCAGCAGAGATGCGACCAGCATCAAGTTCTGCAAGGATAGTGCGTCGTTTCTCTTCGTCCACATCAAAGCTTTCGTCTTTGCCAGGCTCATACCCCATAGCACGGATCACATCATGCAGGCGATTACGAATGGTGGGATAAGAGAGGCTTAGTTCTTCTTCTACTCGTTTGATCTTGCCTTCGCTGCGCACAAAAACTTCGATAAATTCCATATGCTCAGGCGAAAGGTTCGCAAAATGACCAGCATAAAAGCGACCTTCGATGGCTGTATCACAAGACTCGCATTGCAAACGTGTAATGGCAAGCTCATCTTTACAAACAGGACATTGGGTAAGTGCGGGGTTCATAAAATACTCCTTCTTATTTTCAATAAGATAACTTATATTGCAATATTGGCTTCGACAAGCGGGCTTTTTTCTGTCATTTTACGGTGCAGCCAGAGAAAACCCATCACCGCAACCATTCCCACTATTCCGGCAGCATACCAAAGCCAGCGCGGATCCGTATTATCCATGATCAGACCTGCCAAATAAGGACCGACTGCAAAGGGGATCATCCATGAAATGCCGAAAATTGCCATATAGCGTCCACGCATTTCTTCGGGCGAAAACTTCGCCACAAGCGCTTGCGAAACCGGTGCGATCAGCATCTCACCGGTTGTCAAAATGACCATCGCCAAGACAAACATAGCGGTTGTCGATACAAAACCATACATAGCGAAACCAATCGCATAGAGTAACATTCCGGCAGCCATCACCAAAAAGGGCGGACGCTTTTCAATTCGGCGCGTAATCTCAAACTGGAAAAGAACGACCATTGCAGCATTCAGGCTCAACAAAAGACCATACTTTGCTTCAGATACACCGAATATATCCCGCAAATAGACGCCCAGCGTGGTATTCAAATTTGTATACACCAAACCCATCAGGATGCAGACTCCGATAAAAAGCATGAAGAGTAAATCCCGAAAAACAATGAAATAGCCACTGAAGGATTGCGAAACGCTCTCCGGTGAACTTGCTTCTGCTGCTTCAGATTTTGTCTCGGCAATATAGACATAAAACAACCCGGCCACGATCAGGCTGACAACCGCATCGATTATGAAGAGAGTCAGATAGCTGGTTATTCCCAAGAGCAACCCGCCAATTGCAGGACCAATAGCAACAGACAGGTTGGCAGAGACACGCAAGACGCCATATCCTTGTGCGCGTTTCTCTTCTGACAAAATATCTGCAACCATTGCCTGCCGTGCGGGACCGCCTACACTGAGCACTCCTGAAATTACAGCGATCAGATAAAAGGCTTCGATCTCACTTGCCAATCCCATAAAAACGCTGCTAATGGATGTTGCAACCAAACTAAAGATAACGATCTGTTTGCGACCAAAGCGATCGGTGAGCGCACCGCCCAAAATGCTGCCAGCAAAATTGGCAACAGAAAAAAGGGCGAAAAGATACCCAACCTCGGTCATACCTACGCTAAACTTCATCGTGATATATAAAGCAAAGAAGGGGAAAAGCAACGCACCGCCAAGTTGATCGATAAAAGAAACGGTAACCAACATCCAAAAGGTCTTCGGATATTCCTGATAAATATTTTTCCAGTTTTCAATTTGGTTTTTCAGCATAAATACCTACCATTACAAAACAGAGTGTTGTTCAGGGAAAGTTAGAAAAAGCCTTTTCTGAAAATAAGTTTATTGACGCGCTGATATAGCCAAGCGAATATCCTGGCTGGGTTGCTGCGCAACCTTCTCCCCAAGTTCGATCAGCAATGAGCCAACACGCTGGCGAAGGGGAGTAATTCCATTTTTATCTTTCAAGGCTTGAAGAAGACGATGGTTTTCAGCAGCAGCTTCCAATTCGCGCTGACGAGCATTGTGCAAGATCTGATGATAATTAGTATTTGTAGAAAACATTTTGGTTCTCCTTTATTTTTACAAGAACACTTCGTCAAACTTAAACGCATTATATATAAATATTCAAAAAAGTCAAGTTTAATATCAATATTTTCAATAGTTACATTTATTTTTATTATATTTGCGCTACTTTTACTAAAAACCACAAGTTGCACCAACCTTTTTAGCATAGGTTCTCCCCACTACATCTTCAGAGAGCGCTTTCAGAGCAATCTACACAAAGGTAACTCCAGAAGGCCTGACCAAAAGAGACTTTTATATGAACCTTACTCTAAAACATTTCTGTTATTAGAAATTTCTGAACCTTGACGCAGAACGCATGTTCGAGTATTATTTCATAGCACAAATGAGCGAATCGTTCGTTCTGGAGGTGAGTTATGGTACGCAAATCAAAAGGACTTGGTGACCGTCACAAGAAAATTCTGGCTTTCTTGAAAGCATACCAGGAACGTGAGGGTTACCCCCCTACTATTCGGGAAATTGGCGAGGAGACGGATATTTCGTCTACTTCGGTCGTTAATTATTATCTTGACCAACTCGAAAAAATGGGCAAGATCGAGCGTCAGCGCAAGATCTCGCGCGGGGTACGGTTGGCAAATGTCTCTCCTCTTGGAGAGATGCTCAAGATACCGGTAGCAGGTCGTATTGTTGCGGGTGAACCAATCCCTGTCCCATCGTCTGATTTCAGCTACTTTGACGCAGAGACATCCGTTGATATTGCTCGATCTTTTCTACCAAGCGATAAAAATGATGAACTTTTCGCATTGGAAGTAGAAGGTGAATCAATGATTGATGCGATGGTCAATGACGGTGACATTGTTATTATGAAATCAACTGGCGCAGAGCAAACAAAGAATGGCGATATGGTTGCCGTTTGGCTTCCTGAGCGAGACGAGACGACACTAAAATATTTTTTCAAGGAAAAAGAAGGCTACCGTCTGCAACCTGCCAATCCGACAATGGAGCCGATCATAGTCGGCAAGGAAGAATCCCTGGAAATTAAAGGGAAAGTTGTGATGGTAATTCGTCAAGTACAAAAAACTGTTATTTAGAAAAATAACACGCGAATCAAAAAAGCGACTCCTTGTGGAGCCGCTTTTTTATTTACGTTGAAAACTAAGCTAGTTCGACAACTGCACCAGCAGCTTCGAGCTTCTCTTTGGCGTCAGCAGCAGCATCCTTGCCAACTTGGGTAAGAACCTTGGAACCAGCAGTTTCTGCCAATTCTTTGGATTCTTTGAGACCCATGCTAGTCAACTGGCGGATAGCCTTAATGACATCAATTTTCTTGGGACCGGCATCTTTGATGACAACATCAAATTCGGTTTTCTCTTCAGCAGCTTCAGCAGGAGCAGCAGCACCAGCGGCAGCAACAGCAACGGGAGCAGCAGCGGAGACGCCCCATTTTTCTTCTAAGAGGGTGACCAATTCAGCAGCTTCGAGCACGCTCAAAGTGCTCAGTTCTTTAACGATTTTTTCGAGATCAGCAGCCATTATTAAACTCCTTGTTTTATAGCTTCTAGTAATTATTTAGGTGAATTTCTCGCTATGCAGCGACAGATTCTTCGGATTTTGCTTTGATAACAGCCGCGAGACCACGTGCGGGTTCGGCAACTGTGCGGACCAACTTGCTGGCGGGAGCCTGCAAAACGCCCAGCAATTGGGCTTGTAAAACAGCCAAAGGCGGAAGTTTTGCAAGTGTATCAACTTGCGCAGAACTAAGAACTTCCGCGCCCATGAATCCACCCTTGAACTTGAATGCATCAACATCTTTTGCCTGTTCAGACAGAGCTTTTGCTGTTGAAGCAACATCTTCAAATGCGAAGCCAATTGCCGTGCTGTTTTCCAAATAGCCTTCAGGAATCTCATAGTTGTTTTCTTTGAGCGCCAGTTTGGCTAATCGATTTTTGACGACATGGAACTCTCCACCAGTCTCACGAACCTTCGAACGAGCTTCTTCCATATCTTTTACAGAAGCGCCTTTATAGTCCATCAGGATCAGGGCCTGGCTTTGGCTCATCCACTCTTTGTATTGAGCCAATACTTCTTGTTTACGTTGCTTTGATAGTGCCAAAGGTATACCTCCTTTCAAAAAAAGTCTTTGCCTATCATCCAGGCAAAGACTTTTACTCCCGAGGGGGCAACCCCTAAGGGTTGGGAACTTTCGTTCAGTCTTCGGCTGGGCAGGGAATTAAGCTCTCATTGAGAACACCTGCTTTCTTCGGCGAAGTGATAGGTTATTTTAAGTTATCGAGTATTTTTTTTTACCCGTTTACTTCTTCTAGAGCTTGCGCTTGATTGGCGTCAATCTTTACGCCAGGTCCCATTGTGGAGGTAACTGTAATACGCTGAATATAATTACCTTTTGCTGCGGCAGGCTTGGATTTTTTAATCGCTTCCATAAGAGCAGCAAAATTATCCAGCAGTTTTTCTGCACCAAAGGATACTTTCCCGATCGGGACGTGGATATTTGATGTTTTATCAAGGCGGTATTCAACACGACCAGCTTTAGATTCTTCGATAACACGCGGAAGATCACTCGCCGGGACAACAGTTCCCGCTTTAGGATTGGGCATCAAACCACGTGGCCCGAGCACACGACCCAAACGACCAGCTTGCCCCATCATATCAGGCGTGGCAATTGCAACATCGAAATCGGTCCAGCCACCTTGAATTTTCTTCATCATTTCATCATCGTCCGCAACAAAATCAGCCCCGGCTTCGCGGGCAATTGTTGCACCTTCGCCAGAAGCGAAGACCAAAACGCGGACTGTTTTACCCAAACCATGAGGCAGGTTTACTACATCACGCACCTGCTGATCTGCTTTACGGGGGTCAAGCCCCATACGCATATGAACTTCAACGGTTGAGTCAAATTTTGTGATCGAGGTCTCAACAGCCAACCCCATCGCATCGGCGGGGGTGTAGAAATTGTCATGATCTACTTTTTCTGCTGCGGCTCGGTATTTCTTTCCATGCTTTGCCATAATAATCCTCCGTGGTGCAAGCGGGCTGCGGCATTAAAGCCTTCACCCTCCCACCTATTTAGTCTGTAACTATAATGCCCATGCTGCGGGCTGTGCCTTCGATCTGTAACATCGCGCCTTCGACATTGACGGCGTTTAAATCTTTCATTTTGGTTTCGGCGATTTCACGCACTTGACTACGAGTTACGGTGCCAACTTTTGTACGATTTGGTTCACCAGAGCCTCTATCGACACCTGCTGCTTTGCGTAAAAGTTCAGCAGCCGGAGGGGTCTTCAAGATAAAAGTGAAGGAGCCATCTGTATAGACAGTGATTTCCGCAGGAAGAATTTCTCCAGGGCGGCTGGATGTGCGGGCATTGTATTCTTTGCAGAACGCCATAATATTGACGCCATGACCAGCCAACGCAGGGCCGATCGGGGGCGCAGGATTGGCTTTGCCTGCATGGATCTGTAAACGTACTATTGCTTTGAATTTCTTTGCCATTTTTACTCCTCTGTGGTTTTGACGGATGCGTGAAGCATCCTCCCACTTTTTAACCAGCGAGCTACTTGCTTGCCGGGGTTTGATATTTTATGCTTTTTCTACCTGCAAAAAGTCTAATTCAACCGGGGTTTCACGCCCAAAGAAACTGACCATCACACGAACTTTCGTACGCTCCATGTCGATATTTGCAACCACCCCGCGAAAATCATTGAAGGGGCCATCTACGATACGAACACGTTCACCAACCTTGAAGGTGACGTTAACCATCGGGGAATCAGATTCCATTCGTTTGATGATCTGGGCAACTTCTTCGGGACGTAAGGGGGTGGGCAGGTTGCCCATGCCGACGAAACCCGTTACACCAGGCGTGTTGCGCACAACGAACCAAGATTCTTCGGTCAATATTAGGTTGACAAGAACATAACCGGGGAAGATATGACGCTCGACGGTACGTCGCTTGCCATCTTTTACTTCAACTTCTTCCTGGGTCGGGATGATGACATCAAAGATCATGTCTTTCATACCCATTGTTTCAATACGCTGCTCAAGGTTATGACGAACTTTTTTCTCATAGCCTGAGTAACAATGGACAACGAACCAATCCGTGAGATCTTCTTCGTCGTCCGCCAATATTTCTTCGGAAGCAGAGGTTGTCTCTTGGTCAGAAGCAGGTTCTTCGTCCACGGGCGATGCGGAATTATCGCTTTCGCTTAAAGGAAGAGATGCCGATGAGTCTTCCAACTCTTCAGCTTTTTCATTCTCGTCGAAGTTTTCTTCTGGATTTTGCATACCCATGAGGGGACCTCTATTCCAAAAATCTAGATACCAAGTACTGCGTTCAATAATCGGCTAGACATGCCGCTTACTAAACTCAAAAAGGCTCCCATAAAGATCATTGTAATGATAACAACGACGGTTAAATGCGTTGCTTCTTCACGGGAGGGCCAAGAGACTTTGCGAAGCTCTCCAATGGTTTCGCGCGCGAAACGTTGAAGTGCATTCTGTTTTTTACTTGTATTTTTCTTCGCAGCCAAGAGCTTCTCCTTCTTCTTATTGACGGGTAAAACGCCGCCTCATACCGCTTACGGGAGGACGGCGTTATCAGACAGGCCAGGCAGGAATCGAACCCACAACCTACGGTTTTGGAGACCGTTGCTCTGCCAAATTGAGCTACTGGCCTATAGGTGGCAGTGTCACGCACTGAATTTCATGCGTGACACTGATCACTGTTTATTTTGTTTCGCGGTGCAAAGTGTGTGCGCGACAACGAGAACAGTATTTTTTCAGTTCTATGCGCGCAGGGTCATTGCGGCGATTCTTTTCAGTTGTGTAGTTTCGCTCTTTGCATTCACTGCAAGCCAGTGTTACAACGGGGCGAACGCCTTTCTTTCCAGACATATCTTTTTCCTACGACCGCTATCGCGGATCGTCCTTATTACTTATTCAAGAATTTTGGTAATGACACCAGCGCCAACGGTCAGACCGCCTTCGCGGATGGCGAATTTCGAACCCTGCTCCAAAGCAACAGGTACGATCAATTCAACCGTCAGGTTCACATTGTCACCAGGCATAACCATCTCTATGCCCTCAGGAAGGCTGATGTCACCGGTCACATCCATTGTGCGGATGTAGAACTGAGGACGATAGCCATTGAAGAAGGCTTTATGACGACCACCCTCTTCTTTCTTCAGGACGTAAACTTCAGCCAGGAACTTCTTGTGCGGAGTGATCGAGCCAGGTTTGGCAATAACCATACCACGCTCAACTTGCTCACGATCAATACCGCGAACCAGCAAACCAAGATTGTCGCCTGCGCGACCTTCATCAAGAAGTTTGTGGAACATCTCAACACCGGTAACAGTGGTTTTGATCGGCTCATCGCGAAGACCTACGAATTCAGCAGCGTCGCCAACTTTGACGATACCACGATCCATACGACCGGTCACAACTGTACCACGACCTTTGATCGAGAAGACATCTTCGACCGGCATCATGAAAGCTTTTTCGGTATCACGCGGGGGCTCAGGAATATACTCGTCTACGACGCGCATCAATTCTTTGATGCTTTCGTATTCAGGAGCACTCGGGTCGGTGCTATCGCTTGACAAAGCAGCCAAGGCGCTACCGCGAACGATCGGGATCGTGTCACCGGGGAAACCTTGATCATCAAGGAGTTCACGAAGTTCCATCTCAACAAGCTCAAGCAGTTCTTCGTCATCCATCATGTCGGTTTTGTTCATATAAACTACCAACGCGGGGACTTCAACCTGACGAGCGAGAAGAACATGTTCGTGCGTCTGAGGCATAGGACCATCAGGAGCAGCAACAACCAGGATCGCACCATCAACCTGTGCAGCACCGGTGATCATGTTCTTGATGTAGTCACGGTGACCAGGCATATCTACGTGGGCATAGTGACGATTCTCTGTCTCGTACTCTACGTGTGCAATATTGATCGTGATACCGCGCTCGCGTTCTTCGGGCGCATTGTCAATTGTATCGAAGGCACGGAACTCGCCGTCGCCCATCGCTAATGCACAATATTTCGTGATCGCAGCTGTCAACGTCGTCTTACCATGATCGATATGTCCCATGGTGCCTACGTTCAGATGCGGTTTTGAACGCTCAAATGTTTCCTTTGCCATCTCTTTCTCCTTAGTTTATGAAAAAGATAAATCTGAAATTATTACTTTAATATTTCTTCCATTACAGAAGCCGAAACCGGCGCGTAATGGTCAAATTCCATCGAGAATACGCCACGTCCTTTTGTGCCGGAACGTAATTCAGTTGCATAACCGAACATTTCCGCCAAAGGAACCGTCGCACGTACTGCCTGGGCATTACCGGGGCGCATTTCCATGCCGCCAATATTGCCACGGCGACTATTCAATTGTCCCATAATATCGCCAAGATATTCTTCAGGAACAACAGCTTCAACTTTCATCATTGGTTCGAGTAAAACTGGTCTACCTTTGCGAATTCCTTCTCGGAAAGCCATTGAGCCAGCCACTTTGAAAGCCATCTCGCTCGAATCAACTTCGTGAAAAGAACCATCAATCAAGGTTACTTTCAAGTCAGTGACCGGATACCCAGCTAAAACGCCGCTATCTGCTGCGCCCATAACCCCTTTTTGAACTGCAGGGATATATTCGCGCGGGATAGAGCCACCAAAAATCTTGTCTTCAAAAGAAATACCGCTGCCACGTTCTCCTGGCTCAAGAGACAGAATCACATGTGCATATTGCCCATGACCACCACTCTGCTTCACATGGCGATACTCCGCCTTCTCTACAGCCCGAGTAATTGATTCGTGGTAAGCCACACGCGGGCGTCCAATATTTGCTTGAACTTTGAATTCGCGCAGCATACGATTGACCAAAACATCAAGATGCAACTCGCCCATACCAGAGATAATCGTCTGACCGGTCTCTTCATCTTTACGAACTCGGAAAGTCGGGTCTTCTTCGGAGAGCTTATGCAATGAGTTTGCCATTTTTTCCTGATCTGCAACTGTTTTCGGCTCAATCGCCACAGAAATTACAGGGTCAGGGAAAGTGATATTTTCGAGAACAACTTTTTTGTTATCGCAAAGAGTATCGCCGGTAAAAGTATTTTTCAACCCTAAAACCGCGGCAATGTCGCCTGCGCGTACTTCTTCAACATCTTCGCGCCGATCCGCATACATACGAATCAAACGCCCAATTCGCTCACGCTTTCCTTTGTTGGTGTTATTGAGAGTCTGCCCTTTGCTGAGCGTCCCTGAATAAACACGGAAGTAAGCCAAACGTCCAACGTACGGATCAGTAACAATTTTGAAGATTAATGCACTCAAAGGAGCATCATCCTCAGCAGGTAGGTTTATGACTTCACTCTCATCGTCCGGTGAAACACCATCAACAGAACCAATATCTGCCGGGGAGGGAAGATAATCAATAACTGCATCCAAAAGAGGCTGAACGCCTTTGTTTTTAAGTGCGGTTCCACAAAAAGCAGGAGTGGCTTCATTGGCAAGTGTTGCTTTACGCAACGCAGCTTTTAATTCGGGGACTGTAATCTCCTCGCCTTCCAGGAATTTAAAAGTGAGGTCGTCATCCAGTTCTGCAATTTTCTCGACAAGCGTTTCTCGCGCGGCTTCAACTTGCTCCCGCATTTCTGCCGGAATCTCAATGACTTTCGGATCTGCCCCTAATTCGTCATCAAAAATCGTTGCCGTCATCTCAAGTAGATCTACCGCACCCTTATAATCTGCTTCGCTGCCAATTGGCATTTGCACCGCGATCGGATTTGCACCCAAGCGTTGACGCACCATATCAAGCGTGCGGTCAAAAGATGCACCAACACGATCCATCTTATTAATGAAGCAAAGACGTGGCACACCATAGCGATCAGCCTGGCGCCAAACAGTTTCACTCTGCGGCTCTACACCTTGAACAGCGTCAAAAATAATAACGCCGCCATCGAGAACGCGTAAAGAACGTTGCACTTCAGCTGTGAAATCGATATGACCAGGGGTGTCGATAATATTAACCTGGTAGCCTTTCCACTCTGCGGAAACGGCTGCCGAGACAATGGTTATGCCCCTCTCGCGTTCCTGCTCCATCCAGTCGGTAACAGTTGTTCCGTCATCCACTGAACCAATACGATGCGTTTTGCCTGTATAGAACAGAATTCTTTCTGTTACAGTTGTTTTACCAGCATCAATATGGGCAATAATGCCTATATTACGATACTGCTCCAGAGGATAAGCGCGTGCCATTTTATCTTTACCTATATACCTTAATACTATGAACGGTAATGAGAGAAAGCACGATTTGCTTCTGCCATTTTGTGTGTTTCATCACGTTTACGGATTGCAGCACCAGTCTCATTATAAGCATCTAAAAGTTCAGCTGCCAAATTTTCAGAGAAAGAGCTGCCTTTGCGTGAACGCGCAGCTGTCAAAATCCAACGGATTGCCAAAGCAAGACGGCGCTCGGGGGTTACATCCATCGGAACCTGGTAAGTTGCACCACCAACACGGCGAGGGCGAACCTCCATACGTGGGGAAGCTTTAGTCAAAGCAGCTTCAAAAACTTCAAGCGGCTCTTTACCAGAACGTTCGCCAAGAAGATCCATCGTCTGATAAACCAGTCTTATAGCGGTGCTCTTCTTGCCACGCTTCAAAACATGATGGATAACAGTTTCAACCTGAAGGCTGTTATAGCGCAGGTCCGGTGTAATAATTCTTTTTTCGGGTCTAGATCGTCGCATGAGAATACTCCAAAAAACTACTTCAATTAGCGCTTCGAACCATATTTCGAGCGACCCTGGCGGCGATTGCTAACACCAGTGGTGTCTAAAGAGCCACGTACGATATGGTAGCGTACACCAGGCAAATCTTTCACACGACCACCGCGCACCAAAACAACAGAGTGCTCTTGCAACTGATGCCCTTCGCCAGGGATATAAGCCGTTACTTCAAGACCGTTGGTTAAACGAACACGAGCGATCTTACGCAAAGCAGAGTTCGGCTTCTTAGGCGTCATTGTACGAACAACCGTGCAGACACCACGCTTTTGCGGAGCGCCTTGCGGCTGACGAACTCGACGCTGTTTCATCGAATTATAGGTATAGAGCAAAGCCGGGGCTGTGCTTTTTGCTTTCTTTGTGCTACGACCCTTACGGACCAATTGGTTAATTGTGGGCACGCTCGCCTCCAAACAAAGTAATCTAACTCAAAATAATGTATTTTGCCAACAAATGAGACCATCAAAAGACTATGATGGCCTCATTTTATAATCTGCGGGGTAAACTCGCGTCTTTTAGGCAACGAAAGAGGATTTTATCACGCGCTGCCAGTGCCGTCAAGAAAATTTTGGACGAGTTTCTAAAGTTTCAAGTTTGAGCCGATTGACATCAAGCCTGTTCCGAGTTTTGGAGGCCGCGCTTTTGCCTCATCCTTCCCAAACTTGATAGAATCTCCGGCATCATCAATTGCCTCAACAGACAAGCCTAAGCTCTGCAATTCTTTTACCAGCACGCGGAAGGATGCTGGTAAACCTGGGGCTTCCATTGGTTCGCCTTTCACAATTGCTTCGTAGGTGCTTACGCGCCCGATCACATCATCAGACTTAACCGTTAGCATTTCTTGCAAGGTATGTGCTGCGCCGTAAGCTTCAAGCGCCCAAACTTCCATTTCACCAAAACGCTGACCACCAAATTGCGCCTTACCACCTAAAGGTTGTTGTGTCACAAGGCTGTAAGGACCTGTTGAGCGAGCATGAACTTTGTCTTCTACCAAGTGATGCAATTTCAAGATCGTCATCACGCCAACTGTTACAGCCTGATCGTAGCGTTTACCAGTTTTGCCGTCACGCAAAATTTGCTTGCCTAAAGTTGGCACAGGGATAGCTGTTTTCAGCATGACATCATGTGCCTTCTTTGCAAGGTTTTCATCAGCAACTTGTTTGGTATGTCCTTGAGCTTCCAGCCACAAACGATGACAAGCCTTTAAGGCATTCTCATCACGCTCTGATGTGCGGCGGAAGTTTTCAACCCCATCAGGCAGGAAGATCATAGCCGGGTCATAGCCACGATCACGCAACCATTCATCTGCTGTTGCGCGGCGAGCAAAGGTTTCGTCCACTGCCAATTTGGAGAGGTCATAATCACGTTCGCCAAGCCAACCTTCTAAATAAAGGCGGCGAACCTCATCATCATCTTGGATCATTTCGGGGTCGTATTCGTGCTCATTGAGCCAATTCCATGCTATAACGGCGGTTTCGCGCCAAGCTTGGTCAACCAACCACGCACGAGCCAGATCAGCTTCGATCTCAGCTTCTGATGCACCATCGAACACCGGGATAACCGCACGGTAGCCCATGCGTTTTGCTGCCCAGCCCATATGGACTTCAAGCACCTGACCGATGTTCATACGAGCAGGAACACCGAGCGGGTTCAGGATAATGTCGACAGGGGTACCATCTTCAAGGAAGGGCATATCTTCAACCGGAACAATGCGTGAGACCACACCTTTGTTCCCATGACGCCCAGCCATTTTATCTCCAGCCATGATTTTGCGACGTTGCGCCACAGAGACGCGTACCATCGTATCAACCCCAGCTTTGAGGTCAGAATTTTCCGCACGGGTGAAGACTTTTACATCCACAACTTTACCACGCGCGCCATGCGGCATGCGCAGGGAAGTATCTTTCACATCCCGTGATTTTTCGCCAAAGATAGCGCGCAATAGACGCTCTTCAGGGGTAAGTTCTTTCTCGCCTTTGGGCGTGATCTTGCCGACCAAAATATCGTTCGGCTCAACTTCTGCACCAATGCGGATGATGCCATTCTCGTCGAGGTCTTTTAGTGCTTCTTCACCAACATTCGGGATGTCACGGGTAATTTCTTCCGCACCTAATTTGGTGTCGCGTGCTTCGACTTCGTGTTTTTCAACATGAACGGAAGTGAAACGATCGTCCTGCACCATGCGCTCGGAGACCAGGATCGCATCTTCGAAGTTGCCACCTTCCCATGAAAGAAAGGCAACGACTGCGTTTTGCCCTAAGGCAAGTTCGCCAGCATCTGTCGAGGAAGAGTCAGCAATAATATCGCCTTTCTTGACGATCTGTCCTTTAATCACTGCGGGACGTTGATCGATACAAGTACTCTGATTCGAGCGTTGATATTTCTGTAATTGATATGTACGCAAACTACCATCTTGCTCACGGATGATGATCTTGCTGCCAGTAACAGAGGCAACTTCACCATCGCGCTCGGAGATGATAACCTGACCAGAGTCGAAGGCTGCGCTATATTCCATGCCAGTCGAAACTAGCGGAATCTCAGGCCGCAACAAAGGTACAGCTTGCGCCATCATGTTTGATCCCATGAGGGCACGGTTTGCATCATCATGTTCAAGGAAGGGGATTAATGCAGCGCTAATACCAACGATCTGGTGCGGGGCGACATCCATATAATCAACTTTTTCAGGTGACGCAAACAAAAAGCCAGAGTGGTTACGCGAGGAAACACGCGTACGAACAAACTCGTTGCTCTCATCAAGCGGTGCATTTGCCTGCCCAATAATGAATTTATCTTCTGCATCTGCCGAGAGGTATTCCATTTTCTTCGGGTCTGGCGAAACAACGGGCACTACAGGAACATTCTGTTTAAGTTTAGCGATCTTCTTAAGCATAGCTGAAGTAATACGTGTGCCATCTTCAAAAAGAACGTCGCCTTTTGCATTTAACAAATCGCCACGCAAAGCGCGCCCTTCGAGAGCAGCGTCGTCACTCGCAAATTCTTTCACAACCTTGCGATAAGGTGTCTCAATAAAACCATATTCATTCACACGAGCAAAAGATGCCAAACGACCGATCAAACCAATATTCGGACCTTCAGGGGTTTCAATTGGGCAAATTCGACCATAGTGTGAATGGTGAACATCACGCACATCAAAGCCAGCACGCTCACGGCGTAAACCACCAGGTCCCAAAGCCGAAAGTGTACGTTTGTGGCGCAGCTCTGAAAGCGGATTGGTCTGGTCCATAAATTGTGACAACTGACTTGAACCAAAGAACTCACGCAGCGAAGCAACAACAGGGCGAATATTCACTAAAGACATCGGTGCAAGTTGATCTTGGTCACGAATGGACATACGTTCTTTAATCACGCGCTCCATACGACGCAAGCCGATGCGTAATTTATTCTGGATCAACTCACCCACCGTTTTTACACGGCGATTGCCAAGATGATCAATATCATCTTTTTGCTCGATGGCGTTGTTGATCAAGATCATGCGGCGCACCAAGCGGACAATATCCATCTTGGTAATGTTACGGTGCGGAATCGGGACGCTCAGATTCAGCTTCTGATTCAGTTTATAGCGACCAACACGCTCAAGATCATAATGGCGTTGATCGAAAAGTTGTTCTTCTAGGAAGTTGCGGGCATTTTCAAGTGTTGCGGGATCGCCAGGTCGCATTCGTTTAAAGAATTCGATAAGCGACGCTTCCGCGATACTCAACTTGCTCTCGCTATCCCATTCTGGTTCCTGCTTCAGCGTGGATGCGATATACATACGCTCGACATTGGTATCCACATCCGCGAAGAGGGACATGATCTCTTCATCAGAACCTGTCTTCAGCGGAGAATCGGGACGCCCGTCATCGACGGCTGCCAAGGCACGCAAGAAGACTGTGATCGGCACAGTACGCTTGCGGTTGAACTTCAAGATCATATAGTCGCTTTTGCGAGTCTCAAACTCCATCCACGCACCACGATCAGGGATCAATTTAGCGGTAGCAAGTAGACGTCCAGTAGCGCGGTCGGGAGTGGCTTCAAAATAAACGCCCGGGGAGCGGATCAACTGCGAAACGACCACGCGCTCAGTTCCATTAATAATGAAAGTACCCTTCGATGTCATCTCAGGGAAATCACCGATAAAGATATCCTGCTTGATCGGCTCAGGAACATCCTTCCCAGCTAACAGAACAGAGACGTAAAGAGGGCTGGAATAAGTAAGATCGCGCTCTACACATTCAGCAATACTATATTTTGGTTCTTCAAACCAATACTTAAGATCCCACTCTTTGGCTTCTGGGCTTTGACCAGGGAAATATAATTGCATTCCCTTATTATAAGATTCGATGGGGGATATTTCGTGGAATAAGCTTTCTAGACCTTCGCTTTTTAAACGCTTGAACGATTCGATTTGTACTTCAATTAAATTGGGAAGACCGAGCGTGACAGGAATACGCGCGTAACTCTTTTTTGGCAATACAGACGTCATCCGACTCTCCTGACCGTATTTCATGGGGGGTGATTAAATCAATACCGCCCCACCCTATAGTGGGACAAGCAATCTTGGATTATAAGCGATGTTTTCTATTTCAGTCAAGCGATTTTTCGGCGAGTTTCGCAATCGGATTCCCCTCTTTCTAGGCTAAAATAGTAGAGATTGCGTTGCGGGATTTTACCACGCTTTGCGCAACTCATCTTGGAAAGACGGGTTTTCTATATACAGTGTAATTATCGCCACTTTAGGAGGCAAAATGTCATCAGATGCACCGCAAGTAAACGACAAACGTGAAATTTTTGGCTGGGCAATGTACGATTGGGCAAACTCCGCCTTTAGCACCACCATCGGGACAGTTTTCCTTGCGCCCTATGTTGCCGCCCTTGCCCGTACAGCAGCCGAAGCCGCCGGAACTTCAACCGTTTCATTTCTGGGCATCCCCATAGCGCCGGATTCATTCCTTCCTTATATGATCTCCCTCTCCGTTGGGTTGCAAGTTCTCTTCCTCCCCATTCTTGGAGCCATTGCAGATTATTCGCACATGCGCAAATCCATGATGCGCCTCTTTGCGACCATCGGTGCAATCGCTACAATCCTGCTTTTCTTCGTCAGCGGGTCACTCTGGTGGTTGGGCGGCTTACTTTATGTATTTGCCAATCTCGCTTTTGGGGCAGCAATAGTTTTCTATAATGCCTATTTGCCCGATATCGCCAGCGAAGATGAACGCGACCGCGTCTCGTCATATGGCTGGGCAATGGGCTATCTTGGCGGCGGCATTTTGCTGGCACTCAATCTTGCTTTCTATCTATTTAGTGAAGATATTGGCGTGCCTGAAACCCTCGCCATTCGTATCAATCTCGCATCAGCCGGTATCTGGTGGCTGGGCTTCTCCTTCATTACTTGGAAACGCCTCCGCTCACGAAAAGCCTCCCGAACACTCCCGCAGGGCGAAACTTATATCAAGATCGGTTTCAAACAGCTTGGCAAGACGATCAAAGAGATCAAGAACTTCCCAGAAACACTCCGTTTCCTGATCGCATACTTCCTATATAACGACGGCATCCAAACAGTTATCGCCGTTTCATCCACATTCGCTGCTGCACCGCTCATTCAAGGCGGTCTTGCACTAGACACCTCCACATTAACAGCCGTCATCCTGATGATCCAATTCATGGCATTTGGCGGCGCGTTGCTTTGGGGCAAACTTGCCAAATGGATGGGTGCAAAACAATCGGTTGTTCTCAGCCTCGTCATTTGGTCTGGCGTGGTTATTTACGCTTATGCCGGTCTCAAAGGCGAAAACGCCACAACTGAGTTCTTCATTCTTGGCGCCTTCATTGCCCTCGTAATGGGCGGCTCGCAAGCCATTAGCCGCAGCCTCTTCGCGCAAATGATTCCCTCTGGTCAAGAAGCCGAATACTACTCCTTCTACGAGATTAGCGAACGCGGCACTTCCTGGATCGGACCACTCGTTTTCGGTCTCGCCAATCAGATGTTCGGAAGTCTGCGCCCCGCCCTGCTCTCTCTGATCTTCTTCTTTGTGATGGGGTTAATCATTCTACCCTTTGTCAAAGTGGACAAAGCTATCGCAGACGTCAAAGCTTACGACGCGGAACGCGCTTAATTTAGGTTTGATACCGTTAATTAAAAGAGACCGGGTTTCTTGAAGAAACCCGGTCTCTTTTCTTTTTCCTATACCCCAAGCAATTCCCGCAACGCCCCCATCTCCGCCGGGATTAGCTTCGGCGTGGGCATCGACTCAGCGATAATGCCGGGGTCTTTCATCCCATGCCCGGTGCAGACGATGGCGATCTTCTGTTCTTTGGGGTCGAAATCTCCGGCTTCAATCTCGGCTTTCAAGCCTGCCAGCCCCGCAGCGGATGCGGGTTCCACCCACACGCCTTCACTAGCTAAAATACGTTGTGCATCAAGAATTTTCTCATCACTTTGGGCGATAATTCTTCCACCAGATTCTTCGGCAGACATCAAAGCTTGTTCACCGCGTGCCGGTTTCCCGATGCGGATCGCAGTCGCGACGGTTTCGGGATTCTCTACGGGATGCCCCAAAACCAGCGGCGCAGAACCAGCGGCTTGCACGCCCAAAATCTGGGGGAGTTTCGTGCCCTTCACTTCAGCGTATTGCTTATATCCCGCCCAATAGGCAGAGATATTCCCCGCGTTGCCTACGGGCAGACAATGCCAATCGGGGGCATCGCCCAAAACATCACATATCTCAAATGCGCCACTCTTTTGCCCTTCGATTCTATACGGGTTGATCGAGTTGACCAAAGCCAGCGGCGTTTTCCTTGTAATTTCAACGACCATTGTTAACGCGTCATCAAAGGAGCCTTCGATCTGGATCACGTCCGCGCCATAGGCAATTGCGCCAGCTAGTTTTCCGGCTGCCACTTTCCCCTCGGGGATCAGCACGACAGCCCGCATTCCGGCGCGGGAGGCATACGCTGCCGCTGAAGCAGCGGTATTTCCCGTCGATGCACAGATAACAGTCTCCGCGCCACGCCCGAGGGCTTCACTAACAGCAGCTGTCATGCCGCGGTCTTTGAAGGAGCCGGTCGGATTTAAGCCTTCATATTTAACGTAAATCTCTGCTGCGCCCAATTCCCGCGCCAAACGCGGCATGGGGATGAGGGGCGTATTTCCCTCCAGCAACGCGACAGAGCGGGTGTGGTCGGGCAAGTCGAGCAGATGCCCATATTTTTGTAGTACACCTTCGTAAGACATAGAAATTTCCTTTTTATAATTGCTTCGTATGATTTTGCGAGGCAGTTATATCGCCGAAGCAATCTCCTATTTAGAGACTGCCACGTCGCAAGAGCACGCTCCTCGCAGATTCATTTAGTTTTCTAAAGAGACCTGACGGGTTTCTAAACCTGTCAGGTCTTGGTATTAACGGTAGTTTTTTTTCTTCGGGCAGATGCCTATAAATGGTAGCAAGCCTAAATCGAGAGTGAAGCGGCTTTTCATCCCGCCCTCATCCTAGCCCTCTCCCTGAGGGACAGGGAACTAAAGCTTCGGCAAGACGATCGACTGCTGTCCCTGATACTTGCCTTTTTTATCGGCGTAAGATGTTTCGCACTCTTCGTCGGCTTCAAAGAAAAGAACTTGCGCCAAGCCTTCGTTTGCATAAATTCTCGCTGGAAGCTGGGTGGTATTCGAGATTTCGAGCGTCACAAAACCTTCCCATTCTGGTTCAAAAGGCGTCACGTTGACGATAATGCCGCAGCGTGCATAAGTGGATTTACCAAGACAGATCGTGAGCACGCCGCGCGGAATGCGGAAATATTCAACCGAGCGCGCCAAAGCAAAAGAGTTCGGTGGAATGATGCAAGTATCACCCTGAAACTCAACCATCGACTTAGGGTCAAAGTTTTTCGGATCTACAATAGCAGAGTGAACATTTGTGAAGATCATAAATTCGTCAGCCACGCGAATATCGTAGCCATAAGATGAAACGCCATAAGAAATGACTCCATCGCGCACCTGATTTTCTACAAAAGGCTCGATCATGCGCTCTTCAACAGCCGTTTTTCTGATCCAATGATCTGGTTTAAGTCCCATTTTTTCTCCTTTTATTACTCTTCAATAAGAAAATAGATTGCTGTAACTTTATCGGGATGCACCTCTACAAAACGCTCCCAGTATTGCCCTGCATAAGAAAAGCTGACGCGATACTCACCTGCTGGCAGATCGGCAATTGCATGAGTCTCTTGCCAAAGATCATCCATGCCAACGGGATCTGACTCCGCGGCATACGCCTCCAAACTTGCTACCCATTCCAAATCGGATTCTGAAACCCCTACACGTTCCACCACAACCGGAACCCGAAGTTGCTTCTCGTTCTGGTTGTGAATGCGCACCACGATACCACCGCACGTTTCGTCCAGGGGTTGCAGCCAAAGTTCGGGGTTACGCGTATCGCTGTAATTCTCGCCAAGGCGCACTTCAAAATGAAGATGGCTGCCAATCGCTCCACCAGACATGCCCACGTTACCAATCGTCTGCCCGGTTTTCACACGTTCACCTTCTACAACATTGATAGAAGAAAGGTGTGCATAAAAGGTATAAAGCGGCACGTCCAATGTGGGGAATTCATGCTGAATGATGACCAGATTTCCGTAAAACCGTTCCCAGGGTGCATAGATGGCAGGTCTATCTTCAGCGGCGTATAGTACGCGTCCATCGGCCACCGCGAGAGTAGGGGTTCCAAGCTCATTAATAAATTCAACCCCATGATGCGGATCACGTTTCCCGTTGATGGTTGAGCCATAACGATAACCGCGCTCAACTTCGTTCTGATATTCTGTGCCGATCGGGCGCGGCAGCCAAAAATGTGCATCTTCCACACAAAAGGTTTCGTAGGCATCGCAGGGAATTGGTGTGCCAGTCGGAATCATTATCACCGTCGGGCTAGGCTCTAGTGTTGGCGTGAGCGTGGGCGGAATTTCTGCTTTGATCGCGGTTGCAGAGATGAACGTTGCTGTCGTCGGGGGTGGCGTTGAGGTTGGGGCGCAGGCAGAAATCAACACAGTCAAAAATAAAAGAAGCAACAAGTTCCTAAGCGGAGTTCGCGACAGGGAACGCAATCGAAGGACCGCGTATCTAAACGCCACTCTTCGACTACGGGTTTCGATACGCCCTTCACTCCGTTCAGGGCTACTCAACCCTCCGCTCAGAGACTGTTTCCTTCCTGCAAAAATCAAAACTCCAAGCCCCCGCGCTCTTCAAGTGTTTTTCGTAATGCCGAGTCTATCTGATCGGCTTTTGCTTCTAACTCTTTCAATTCTGCCAAAAGCGCATCAACCTTCGTCTTATCTTTCAGCGATGTGGCGTTGATCCGTACATTATAACCAGCTGCTGTTAACGCAGCACGCGCCATCGCCGCGCCGGTTGCACCGTCTGTGATGGCATTCGTATTGCCAATGCGGGCAACTTTCAACACCAATTCCATCACGGCTACGGCATCACGCGCCGTCTGCAAAGGAACTTGTGCTGCGTAGAGGGTTGCATCCTGAATGGCTTGTGAACGGGCGGATTTTTCTGTATCCGTTTCCTTGGGGAGTCTAAAGGCCTGCATGATGCCATCAAAAGATGCCGCATCTTCGTCCACCGCGTGGGTCAATTTAGCGCGCAACTCTTCAGCTTCGTCCAAGACCACTTTCATCTCTTCTTCCACTTCGGCATATTTCTTCTTGCCAATGCTCAAACGGGCGACCATCGCAACCAATCCCGCGCCCATCGCAGCGGAATAAGCGGCTGCTGAGCCTCCACCAGGAGTGGGGCTGCCATCAGCCAGTGCATCGAGAAAATCAGCTTTTTCCTGCGCCGCGAAAAGTCGCGTTTCGAGAATTTGATCTTTTTCAAATTGGTCGAGTTGCGTATACCAGACAGCTGCATCAACCAACGCTTCTTGCGGGATCAACCCCACCAACTCGCTATGATGAATGCCAACGCCATAACGCTCTGCTTCGCGTCGAATAAACTCTACAACGCGCGCAACGGGCGTTTTACGAAAATTGGTCAAATTCATCGAAACCTGTGCGCGACCATCCACGAGCAGTCCCATTCCCTTGACGAAAGCAAATCCGCCCGAAGAGTGACGCACGGAGGCACCGATCTTCTTAGCGATGGAAACATCATCCGTTGTCAGGTAGACATTGAAGGCGACCAGCGGATCACGCGCGCCAATGACAGTTGCTCCCGCTGTGGGGACAGTATGCGGCCCCTCATCAGGGATCCGTTGTTCCGGCGTCCCGACTTCGGCTTTTAGCCCCTCATATTGCCCTTTACGGACTTTCGCCAGGTTAACGCGATCCGGTCTGGTTGCCGCGTTTTCGTAGAAATAGACGGGGATCTGCAACTCTGTCCCCACGCGCCGACCAAGTTCCTTCGCAAGAGCGACACACTCGTCCATCGTCACATCCGAGATCGGGACAAAAGGAACCACATCCGTTGCGCCCACGCGCGGATGCGCTCCATCATGTTCATCCAAATTGATTAGCTCACCTGCAACCTTGATCGCTCGAAAAGCGGCTTCAGCAACTGGTTGCGGCGGCCCTGCAAAAGTGAGTACGGTGCGGTTGTGATCGTTATCCGATGAGCGATCAAGCAAGCTCACTTCGGCTACAGATTCAACTGCCGCAACGATTTGATCGACCACTTCGGGGCGGCGAGCTTCAGAAAAATTAGGGATACATTCAACAATTTTTGGCATATTCTTATCCTTCGGATATCTAGCACTGCATTGCACTTTCAAAGTGCGTTGCAGTGCGGGGGTTAGAAAAACCCGATGTGCAACGCATCTTACAGATGCAATGCACATCTATCATTTTTAACAAATAAACTCATCCAACGCGCCACTCGAAATCAAGGCTTTTACAGCGGCGATATAGTCATATAAAACGGTATCTTCTTCAATAAAGGGGACTTGCTCACGAACGAGCGCATAAATGGGCGCGGTGCCTTGCCCAAGCGTGGCGTTTTTACCAATTTCCTGCTTGCGAAAATCAACACCTTGCGCGGCTGCCATTAGCTCAAGAGCGATGATATGCTCCACATTTTGAGTGATCTGACGCAATTTAAGCCCGGCGGTTAGCCCCATGCTGACGTGATCTTCCACATTGGCAGATGTGGGGATACTATCCACACTAGCTGGGTGCGCCAGTACTTTATTTTCTGTGGCTAAAGCTGCTGCCGTATATTGCGTGATCATAAAGCCTGAGTTCAAGCCGCCCTTTTTCGTCAGGAATGCCGGCAGTGTTTGAGAGTTGCTGCACTCATCCGTCAGGCGCATCATACGACGCTCTGAGATATTACCTAGTTCTGTCAGCGCAATGGCAAGGTAATCCATCGCGATCGCAAGTGGCTCCCCGTGAAAGTTGCCGCCAGAAATAACAGTGATCTCTTCGGTTTCATCGTCAATGAAGATCAACGGGTTGTCGGTGACAGCGTTCAATTCAATTTTCATCACCCAACGCGTATAGGCAATGGCCTCGCGCGCCGCACCATGCACCTGCGGCATACAACGCAGAGTATAGGCATCTTGCACGTTACTGGGGTCGTAATCTCGCGTAAATTCGCTGCCTTTAAGCAAAGCACGCAGATGTTCTGCCGTTTCTATTTGGCGCGGGAAAGGACGTAAATTATGAATGCGCGCATCAAATGCAAGCGGCGTGCCGTTCAAGGCTTCCAAGCTTAAAGCGCCTGTTGCATCTATCGTTCCGCATAAACGCTCCGATTGATGGACAAGCAAAGTGCCCAGTGCGCACATCACCGAGGTGCCATTCGTGAGCGCCAAACCTTCTTTTGCCGCCAGCTCCACAGGCTCTAAACCTGCACGCTGCAAAGCTTCTGCACCAGAGAGCATTTCGCCCTGATACTCGGCTTCGCCCATCCCGATCATTACCAATGCCATGTGTGCGAGTGGGGCTAGATCTCCGCTTGCGCCGAGCGAGCCTTTTTCGGGAATTGCGGGATGAATCCCCGCATTGAGCATACCGATCAGCAAGCCTAAAGTCGAGGCGCGTATCCCGGAGTACCCGCGCGCGAGTGTATTTGCGCGGATGAGCATGATCGCACGCGTGGTCGGGATGTCATATAAATCCCCTGTCCCCACAGCGTGGCTCATGATAATATTTTTCTGCAATTTTTTTACATCTTCAAGCGGGATGACTTTATCTTTAAACGCGCCAAATCCTGTTGTAATACCATAAGCAACTTCACCACGTGCCAACAAAGTCTGGACGGCTTCAGCCGCCCTCTCAACTTGCTTCTGTGCATCAACATCTATCACAACTTTTGGCATCCCGGCTTCGCCATACGCGACTCGAACAACTTGCTCGATCGTGAGCGATTGTCCATCAATAACGATTCTTTCTGTCATTAGTACCTCGTTTTTCAGAATGCGCCTATTATGCCACATAGCCCCGCAAAGCACGCAGATTTTAAGAGTAGCGTGCTACAATTAACGCATGCAAACCCCCGATAAAAGAATCTCCATTCCCGAACTCATGCGCTACAATGGCGACGATGAAGACGAAAAATGGATCGCCTACGAGGGCATCGTTTACGACGTGAGTGAATGCCCAAACTGGCGCAAAGAGATGCACCGCAATCTCCACTATCCCGGCATTGATCTAAGCGGCGAACTTGAAGACGCGCCCCACGCCGATGATGTTTTTACGCGCCCCTGCGTAAAGGTCATTGGGAAATTAATCTAGCCTTATTCAATAAAAACCTAATTTAACGGTAAAAAATGAACACACCCAATACCCCCACCCAATATCACTTTTTCCAAAATGGAAAGAACGAGCAAATCGACGCCCATCTCCCCATAGAAGCCTCTGTCTCACTCACTGTCAATGGCGAAGTATGGCTCACTTTTATGTGTACCCCCTCCCTGCTCGAAGCCCTCGCAATCGGCTTTCTCTTTAATGAAGGCATTGTCAAGGATTTCGATGAAGTTGCTGATGTGCGTGTCTGCGAACATGGCGACAACGTGGATGTCTGGCTCAACCACGCGGCCGAGAAACCAAAAAAGTGGACTCGCACATCCGGCTGTGGTGGCGGGATGACTTCTGTCGAGCCGAACACAGATATTGAGCCTGCTCAGCACCAAAATGGCGTAATTCTCGACCCCAAACAAATTCCCGTCTTGCTAAAGATGCTTGATGAGAACCAAACTCTCTACCGCCAAACCGGCGGGCTTCACACCTCCTTACTGACCGATGGAAAAGAAAGCATCGTCTCTGCTGAAGATATCGGGCGGCATAATACGCTCGATAAGATCGCTGGGCAAATGCTAATGGAGGGAATCAAGCCTAAAACAAGTATGTTGCTCACTACGGGGCGAATCAGCTCCGAGATGATGCAAAAATCCCTGCGCTTGGGCGTATCTGTCGTCATCTCGCGCACATCCCCAAGTTCGATATCTGTAGAATTAGCCGAGCAGCAAGGCGTTACACTGATCGGCTATGCCAAACGACATCGCTTTAACGTTTATACACACCCAGAGAGAATACTCTCTCTTCAGGAAATAAAGGAGATCTAAATGGATCAGAGTGTTATAAAAACACGCGCCGGCCTTTTGCTTGGCATTGGTATTGGCGTTGCAATTGGCACAGCAACAGATAATATTGCCGTTGGGGTGGGCGTTGGCGTTGCTCTGGCAGTCGCTTTTTCACAAAACCCGGGGAAGGGTGAAAAGAAAGAGGAAGAGAAAGAAGAATAATCGACGGTCAGCTTCGTGTCTATGCGCAACACAGGTGGGCTTCACCCTTTTATCACGACAAATGTCAGACGAATATAAGAAAAATGCGACTACCCATGTATAAAGAATAAGAGCATAATAACTAGGTAATTTCCCCAAATTTATTGGAGGCTCTATGGCAGTTACCACAAACGACCGCAGTGCACTTATCCCATTACTGCAACAAGTACAAGTGGAAATGGGATATGTCCCCAAAGAAGCGATCACGGAGATCAGCAAAGAGTTGCTTGTTTCACCCAGCGAGATTTTTGGCGTACTTACCTTTTATTCCCAATTCCGCTTAAACCCGACAGGGAAACACATGGTAAAGATTTGCAGCGGGACCGCTTGCCATGTACGTGGTGCGCCACTCATTATTGATGCAGTTGAGGATGAACTTGGTCTCGAAAATGGCGAAGAAACCACCGAAGATAATGAATTTACCGTTGAAAAAGTTGCTTGTTTTGGTGCTTGCTCTCTCGCGCCCGTCATAATCATTGACGAAGATACCAAAGGTAATATCACGCCTGACCAGGCGCGCAAGATGGTGCGCAAGATCATCAAAGCAGAAGCGAAGAAAAGTGTCGCAGCCCAAAAGAGCGAGGAGGTAGTAAATGGCTAATTACACCGCCATCCGCAAATGGGCAGATGAAGAAGTTAGCGCACAAAGAGCCGATAAAGCCCGCATCGCGATCGGTTTGGGAACCTGTGGAATCGCAGCCGGGGGGAACACTATTCTTGAAGCTGCTGAAAAAACACTGGCAAATAATGATGAGATCAAAGCCGATATTGTTTCTGTAGGCTGTATCGGGATTTGCTATAAAGAACCTTTGCTTGATATTGAAATCCCAGGGCAACCACGCCTAAGTTACGGTCCAGTTACGCCTGGCGAAACCAAGAAGATTCTTGAAAACGTGTTCATTCACAATATCTACGAGCATAAGAAAGCTCTCGCCGTTATCGACGACGAAAGTTTTTCTGAAATCCCGTCTTGGCACGAAATCCCCTTCTTTGCTCCGCAAGAGCGAACGGTTTTACGAAATTGCGGATTTATTGACCCTGAAAAGATCGAAGATTATATCGTCAACGATGGCTACGCCGGTCTCTCACGCGCTTTGCTGGATATGACCCCGGAAGCCGTCGTGAAAGAAACACTGGACGCCGGGCTACGTGGGCGCGGTGGCGCCGGTTTCCCTGCTGGACGCAAGTGGACGATTGCTGCCGATAATATCCGCGCCCTGAAAGAAAAGCAATCCGATCTACCTTCCTATGGATACGTCATCTGCAATGCCGATGAAGGCGACCCCGGCGCATTTATGAATCGCAGCGTACTCGAAGGCGACCCACATTCTGTTATTGAAGGAATGACTATCGCTGGATACGCCATCGGCGCATCTTATGGCTATATTTATTGTCGTGCAGAATATCCATTAGCTATTGATCGACTAAAACTTGCCCTTGAACAAGCCCGTGAGAAAAATCTGCTTGGGGAAAATATCCTGGAAACTGATTTCTCTTTCGATATCAAATTAAAAGAAGGTGCGGGAGCCTTTGTTTGCGGAGAAGAAACTGCTCTGATCGCATCCATTGAAGGGGACAGAGGCATGCCGATGCCACGTCCGCCCTATCCTGCCCAATCCGGTTTGTGGGGCATCCCGACCATCATTAATAATGTTGAGACGCTCAATAATATCCCTGTCATTCTCTCAAAAGGTGCCACAAGCTGGGCAAAAAAAGGAACTGAAAAAAGTAAAGGCACAAAAACCTTCGCATTGACCGGAAAAGTACAAAACACGGGTCTGATCGAAGTTGAATTGGGAATGAGCCTACGTCAAGTGATCTACGATATTGGCGGCGGCATCCCGGATGGGAAAGAATTCAAAGCCGCACAAACGGGCGGACCTTCTGGCGGATGTCTGCCGAAAGAACAACTCGACCTGACCATTGATTACGAAGCCCTCGCAGAAGCCGGCTCGATCATGGGGTCTGGCGGTTTGGTCATCATGGACGAATCGACCTGTATGGTGGATGTTGCCCGCTACTTCCTGACTTTTACCCAATCCGAATCTTGTGGAAAATGCGTTCCCTGCCGTTTGGGGACAAAGCGTATGCTCGAGATCCTGACCCGCATCACAGCAGGACATGGCAAGATCGAAGATATTGCCTTGCTCGAAGAATTGGCTCCATCCATTAGAGACTCTTCTCTGTGTGGGCTTGGACAATCCGCGCCAAATCCGGTTTTGACAACTCTCAAATATTTCAGAGAAGAATATGAAGCCCATATTCTTGATGGTCGTTGCCCCGCAGGCCAGTGTAAGGCGCTTATTACTTACGAAATTGACGCTGATGACTGCACAGGCTGCATGGTTTGTTTACGTGCCTGCCCAACCGAAGCGATTACCGGCGCTCGCCGTGAATTACATGTTATTGATCCCGAGCTATGCACACGCTGCGATACTTGCCGTCAGGTTTGCAAGTTTGATGCGGTGCTAGTTGCGTAGATTTCCGAGGAGAACCCATGAGCAAAATAACACTTAAGATAGATCACAAGAAAATTGAAGTCCCCGAAGGCAGCACCGTTCTGGATGCAGCGCGGGCGGCGAATGTTTATATTCCCACCCTGTGCGATGACCCGCTTTTAGAGCCATTTGGCGCCTGCCGTCTTTGCATTGTAGAGATTGATGGATATAGAGGTTTGCCCACAGCCTGTTCCACCCCTGCTGCTGAGGGGATGGAAGTTCATACATCCAGCCCAATGATCGAGACAAATCGCAAAACGAGCATGAATTTATTGCTCTCCGATCACCCGCTGGATTGCCAGCATTGCGTGAGCAATATGCGCTGCGATCTACAATATGTGGCTGCTTACGTTGGCGTGCGTGGTGAAAACCCCTATAAAGGCGAACGCCGCGCTTACGATCTTGACGAGAGCAACCCCTTCTACAGCCGCGACCTTGAAATGTGCATCTTATGCGGAAAATGCGTCCGTGCCTGCGATGAGTTACAAGGTCGCCAAGCGATCAGCTTCGGCTATAGAGGTTTCTCCACAAAAATTACAACGCCTTTCGACCTCCCTATGTGGGACTCGACTTGTGAATCTTGTGGTCGCTGTGTGGATATGTGCCCAACAGGCGCTCTCTACGATAAAACGGCTAAAAAACATGGTTTACCAACTGGAGAAACTAAAACAACCTGCCCCTATTGCGGTGTAGGATGTGGTTTGATTCTTGAAACCCGCGACGGCGAAATTATCGGCGCGCGCGGAGATCGAGAGAACTCGGTAAATGAAGGGCATACTTGTGTGAAAGGGCGTTATGGTTGGGAATATGTGCAACATGCCGACCGTGTGAAGAAGCCCCTTGTCCGCAAATATTTGCTTGAGGGCAAGAAAAAGTCAGAGATAGACAGAAGCTCATCGAATTGGGAATGGGCAGAAACAAGCTGGGATACAGCATTAGAGATCACTGCCAGCAACCTGACCCAAATCCGCGATCGTCACGGTGCCGATAGCATCGGCTTTATGACTTCGGCAAAATGTCTGAACGAAGAAAATTATCTAGTGAATAAACTGGCGCGACAGGTCATAGGAACCAATAATATTGACCATTGCGCCCGGCTCTGACACTCTAGCACCGTGGCCGGTCTGGCCACCACGTACGGTTCAGGCGCAATGTCCAACTCGATGGACGATATCGCCGAGAAAGCAGAAGCCTTTTTCATTATTGGCTCAAATACGACAGAGCAGCATCCCGTTTTCGGGACAAAATTACGCCGCGCCATTCAAAAACGGGGCGCAAAGCTAATCGTCGCCGACCCGCGTCGGATCGATATTACTGACCTAGCAACTGTCCACTTGCAACAGAAAGCGGGCACAGATACCGCGCTGATCAATGGGTTGAGTTATCTGATCCTGAAAAATGGGCATGAAGATACAGCCTATATCGCTGAACGCACAGAAGATTTTGAAGAATATCGCAAAGTTATCCAAAATTATCCGCCTGAAAAGGTAAGCGAGATCACAGGCGTGCCCGCAGAACTGCTGCACGAAGCTGCCGAGATCATGGGCACGCACAAACCTATGGCCCTTATGTGGGCAATGGGCATCACCCAGCATATTAAAGGCGTGCGCAATGTGATGGCCTTGGCGGGGCTGCAAATGTTGCTCGGCAATATTGGCGTACCCGGTGGCGGCACAAATCCGCTGCGCGGACAAAATAACGTTCAGGGCGCTTGCGATTTGGGCGGTTTGCCCAATGTTTACCCGGGCTATCAACCCGTGACCGGTGAATATGTTCAGGAAAAATTCATCGAGGCTTGGGGCGCTGCACCGGAGATGAAAGTTGGGAAAACGCTCACTGAAATGATTCCCGACGTTCTCAAAGGGGAGACCCACGCCCTATTTATTCTCGGCGAAGACCCCGTCATGTCTGACCCCGACACCAAACATATCCGTGCCAATCTCGAAGCCTGCGATTTTGTCATTTTGCAGGAACTTTTCGAATCAGAAACCGCTCCCTATGCGGATGTCCTGCTCCCCGGCGCATCTTTTGCCGAAAAGACAGGCACTTTCACCAATACAGAGCGACGCGTGCAGATGGTTCGACAAGCGATAGCCCCAGTTGGGGATTCTCTTCCCGATTGGCAGATCATTTCATCCCTGGCAAAGCGGATTATCGCTCTTAGCCCCAACTTGCGCTCGTTAAATACACCTTTCTCTGGCTGGGACTATGAAGACACATCCGCCATCATGGATGAAATTTCAGCCCTAACGCCCCAATATGCGGGGATCAGCCACGAACGTCTCGAAAATGGCGAACGTTTACAATGGCCTGTGCCAGATAAAACCCACCCTGGAACACCAATCCTGCACGTTGGACGATTTGCTCGCGGCAAAGGCAAATTTATGCCCATTGAGCATGTTCCGCCTGCCGAATCTCCCGACGATGAATATCCCTTCATTATGTCAACGGGACGGGTGCTCTATCACTGGCATGGCGGACAAATGACTCGCCGAGTGGAAGGGATCATGGAAGTCTACGGAGAAGCGCTCGTAGAAGTCAATCCAATAGATGCCGCCAACCTAGATATTAACGGAGACAACGGCATCCGGCTCACATCACGCCATGGCAGCATCGAAACAAAAGCCTGGGTCACCGATCGTGTTCCCCCCGGTATGGTTTATGCCAACTTCCACTTCCCTGATGCTTCAGCGAATGAGCTAACCCATGCTTCACTTGACCCTGTAGCGAAAATACCAGAATATAAGGTTACGGCTGTGAAGGTTGAGAAACTATAGAAAAGACAGTCTCTGAGCGGAGATGTAGCGAAGCGAAATCGTAGTCGACGTGTGCCCTTTAGGGTAAGAGCGCTTCTTGAAAAACCGTCCTTCGACTGCGTGCTTTTCTGCGAAAAGCCCTCCGCTCAGGATCTGGATTTTTTCTTTTATAAAAAAAAACAAGATGTGCATTGCATCCTCACTTGGATGCGTTGCACATCGGTTCTACACTATAAACCCGCCCTGCAACGCACTTTGGAAGTGCAATGCAGCTCTCTCAAAAGGAGACCACAAATGGACATCCGCAAAGTTCTAGAATACGCCCTGCAACGCGAATACGAAGGTAAAGCCTTCTTTGAAAATAATGCTGAGCGTCTCAGCAACGCTGCCGCGCGTAGCGCATTTATAAAAATCGCAGAAGAAGAACAACGCCATATTGAATTCATCCAGACACAACTTGATGCGCTGGATGCCGAAAACCCACTAGCCCAAGCTGCCCCAGAAATGGACGAAGTCGATATTCTTACCGGGCGCGCTGCATCAGAAATGATCGAGCAAAGCGTCAACGAATCCATGGTCGCCGATCTGCCTGTGCTGCGCATGGCATACTTGATTGAGCGAGATTTCTCCGAGTTCTATCATCAAGTTGCAGCCAAAGCAGAAGGCGAAGCAAAAGCCACCCTCGAGATGCTTGCTCGCTGGGAAGCGGGTCACGAACGTCTTTTTAAGCGCATGCACGATGAAGCCTTTGAAAAATACGCCGATATGCCCTGGGGAGGGTAAACGGTTGTAGCTCAGCCTCCCTATTCGTCTCTTCTGATATCTAATCTAACAAAGGTGTGCTTTTTGGAGCTACTGCTTGTATATCACCACTTGCTATTGCTTTTTAATTTAGCGTAGAGACAATAACAAGAGTGCGGCACCGCCTGCTAAAGTGACAGGCGTATCGAATACCTTGCCTACTATCTTACCGTTGGCATAAATGTCGCCGTTTTTGAGTGCCTTGCCTGCTATCTTGCCATTAGCATATACATCACCATTTTTGAGTACCTTGCCTGCTAACCTGCCGTTGGCATATACATCACCATCTTTGAGTACCTTACCTACTATCTTGCCATTGGTGTAAATATTGCCATCTTTAAGCACCTTTCCTACTATCTTGCCATTAGAATAGATGTCACCGTTCATAATCATCATCTCCTTTCAATATTTTGTGTTTTGAAGAAGCTATATTTGTTTATGCTAAGATGCTTTTATCGTAAGCTTTAAATCTGGAAATTTGGGTCGTAGTCATTATTTTTCCATTTGCAGTGATACTACGTTGGTGAGATTATATCGTAACGGATAGTGAATCGCACCAACTACCCACACACACAAACTTGTCAACCAAACGTTAAGAATTCCCTCATCCATCCATGCTACAATTTGCCCATGCGTAAGATTATTTTATTCATTCTCATGGCGTTTATTCTCGCAGCCTGTGCCGCGCCGACCGAAGAACCACCCAACTGGGACGATTACAATCCCTTCGCCGCGGCAGATCAGCAAGCGGCTATTCCCCTATCCTCCTTGCTGCCGCCCACGCGCGCAGCCGGAGAGCCGATCTCTACCCCTACACCGAGTTTAGCGCGTTTTGTGCCCGCATCCGAGCAGGGGCCGGGCTTCAAGATCATCCCCGATTCTGAGCTGGTCAAGGGTCCCGCCGGCCTTCTGCTGAATATGGAAATCTACCTAAAAAGCAAGAACGGCTATATCAAAGCCTATCAGGAAGAAGTCGACGGCGAATTACTGAGCGGCATCGAGATCGTGGAACTCGTCTCGCAAAATTACTCGGTCAACCCGCGTCTTTTATTGGCATTGATCGAATACCAAAGCAGATGGGTGACAAATCCCGTTGTGGATGAAATCAGCTACCCCATGCGTTATTACAATGAATGGAATGCGGGACTCTACCGTCAACTCACCTGGACAGCCAACGAATTAAATCGCGGCTACTATCTCTGGCGTGCCAATGCCCTCACCGAGTGGACGTTCGTGGATGGAGACGTGGTCGGCATTAACCCAAGCATCAACGCCGGGACAGCCGCGCTGCAACACTACTTTGCCCTATTATATTCACGCGATATTTGGGAACACGATATTACCGAAAACGGCTTTTTTGCCACCTACCAATCCCTTTTTGGCTACCCCTTCGACTATGCCATTGAGCCTATTGTCCCCGCAAATTTGACGCAACCCCAACTAACGCTGCCCTTCGCGCGCGGAGAAACCTGGTCATATACTGGTGGCCCGCACGGCGGCTGGGATGTAGGCTCTGGCTGGGCGGCTCTCGATTTTGCCGCCCCCGGCGAACCAACCGGCTGCGCCCCCGCTGATGCCTGGGTACGCGCAGCAGCGGCAGGTATTGTCGTTCGCGCCAATGATGGTGCTGTCGTCGTCGATCTGGATGGGGATGGCTACGAAGAAACAGGCTGGACGTTGCTCTATATGCATATGGGGTCGGATGGACGTGTCTCAGCCGGAAGCAAAATAAATATCGGGGATCGTATCGGGCATCCATCCTGTGAAGGCGGGCTGTCCAACGCATCCCATTTACATTTTGCGCGCCGTTATAATGGCGAGTGGATTCCCGCCGATGGCAGGCTTCCCTTCAATCTCGATGGCTGGGTTTCCAGCGGCACAGGTTCCGATTATGATGGCTATCTCACTCGCGGCGACGAGATCGTCGAAGCGTGGGATGGGCAAAATCCGCTCAATCAAATTACGAGGTAAAAAACAGTCTCTGAGCGGAGACGCAGGCGTAGTCGAAGAGCGACTCTAGCAATGCCGTCCTTCGACTACATTCCCTGCAAGAATTCCGCTCAGGAACTGTTTCTATCACTTATGAAAAAAGTATTTATTCTTATCCCCCTTTTGGCAATCATTCTTACTTCTTGCGGGCAGGCTCCCCCCTTATGGGGTGCATATAGCACGCCTACTCCCGAGGTTTTTCTGTCCATTGTCGACGTGCCATCTGCTTCATCTACAATGAAGCCTCTGCCAACTGCGCTCTCTGCCATCACACCTACTGCACAACAGACTGTTGCAACGCGACAAAATACGCTTGTCCCTACTGCTCGCCCTACACAGATCGTAGCAACAAAAGAACCAGCGTTTTTATATTATTCACAATCGGGTGATACGCTCGAAGTTGTCGCCATTCATTTTGGTGTAGATGTGGCAGAGATCAGTTCCGGCGAAACCTTGCCCTCAGCGCAGGCCCTTCTTGATCCGGGCACACTGCTCTCTATCCCCAAAAGGCTTGAAGAAACCACATCCAGCGAACAGCTTTTCCCCGATAACGAAGTGGTTTTCTCTGCAACAAGCATAGACTTTGACACAATTGCCTTTGTAGAAGAAGCGGGTGGCTATCTCAGCGAATACCGCGAGTATCTCGGTTCCACAGGCTGGACAACTGGCGCTGAGGGAGTTGCACGTCAGGCTCAAGAAAATTCGCTCAACCCGCGCCTTTTACTGGCTTTGGTAGAATATGAATCGGGCTGGCTTCTTGGGCAGCCTGGCAACCTTTCGGAAACTGACTACCCCCTCGGCTATATCGACACACGCAAACATGGTTTGTTTCGCCAAATGATGGTGACTGTACAGGATTTAGCAGTCGGTTATTATGGCTGGCGCGACGGGACGCTAACCGAGCTAACCTTCTCGGATGGAACAACAATGCGTATCGCCCCGGAATTGAATGCTGGTTCCGTTGCGATTCAATATTATTTCTCCCTAAAAATGGAACCCGACCTCTGGGCACAAACAGTCGACCCGAATATCGGCTTCCCGGCCTTCTATGCAGATACTTTCGGTGATCCCTGGGCACGCGCCCAGGCTGTTGGGCCGCTCTTTCCCGCCGGGCTGGAACAACCCGAGCTTGTCTTACCCTTTGAGCCGCGCCGCGTCTGGGCATATACGGGTGGACCCCACTCCGCGTGGGCACATGAGGGCGCACAAGCTGCGCTTGATTTTGCCCCATCAGGCGATTACAGCGGCTGCGCAGAAACCGATAAATGGGTCGTTGCCTCAGCTCCAGGCTTAATTGTCCGCTCTGATCACGGCGTAGTCATGCTCGATCTGGATGGTGACGGCAATGAAGAAACCGGCTGGAATTTGCTCTACCTGCACATCGGCACCGAGGGGCGTATTCCGCTGGGCAGCTGGGTAGAAATAGATGATCGGCTTGGTCAACCCTCCTGCGAGGGTGGCGTCTCAACAGGCACACACCTTCACCTTGCACGTAAATATAACGGCGAATGGATGCTCGCTAGCGGCCCCATCCCCTTCAATCTCGATGGCTGGATCGCTCATGCGGGCGAGAAATCCTACGTTGGAACGCTAACACGCGGCGATGAGCTTATCACCTCTAGCCTGGTTGGCGAACTTTGGTCGGTCGTCTTGCGCGAAGACCCCGAAGAGACTGAAAAAGAAGAATAGTTTTTTGCAAATGCTAAAAATAAAACCAACATTGTGCGTGAGAAAAACCTTCACGCGCAATGCCTATCTCACCCTGCTCCTTGCTCTCCTTTTCGCAAGCTGTGCGCCCCCTGTTTCGGTGGCGCAGGTTTCTTTGTTGGGAACCCCCACCCCCGAAATAACCTCCACGCCCTATACAACACGCCCCACATACAAACCCGGCGAACTTGTCGAATATATCGTCCGATCGGGCGATACGATCCCTGGCTTGGCAGGGCGCTTTAATACCAGTGAAGCTGAAATTTTCGCTGCCAACCCCGTCGTTCCTCAGGATGTGAGCACCCTCCCGATCGGAATGCCAATGCAGATTCCGATCTATTATCTGCCACTTTGGGGTAGCCAGTTCCAGATCATGCCCGATTCTGTCTTCATCAATGGGCCTGCTGCAACAAATTTCGATACCCAAAGTTTTGTCGATGCCTACCCGGGCTGGCTCAAAGATTATAAAAGTTACGCAAGTGGAGAAAACCGCAGTGGTGCTGAAATTGTCGACTATGTCGCTACAAACTTTAGTGTTAGTCCACGCCTTTTATTAGCACTGCTTGAAGATCAGGCTGGCGCGCTCACACAAACCGAAGAGCCTAAAAGCGAATATACGCTTGGATATATCGAACCAAAATCCCATAAGGGTATGTACCTGCAATTGGTCTGGGCAGCGAATACGCTCAATAACGGATATTATGGTTGGCGCGAAGGCAAATTAACCGAGTTCGACCGCGAAGATGGCAGCATCGAACGTCCTGATCCGTGGCAGAACGCTGCTACGGTTGGAATCCAGTATTATTTGTCCCGCAGCCTCTCCGGGTCAGCGTATGAACGTGCGATTGGTCCCGAAGGTCTATTGGATACGTATTCCAGACTTTTCGGTGATCCCTGGGCAAACGTAGACACACATATCCCCGGCTTGCTACAACAACCCGAACTTTTATTACCTTTTCCGCGTGGGCGCACATGGACATATACCGGCGGGCCCCACACCGGCTGGGGTATAGGTATGCCCTTCGCCGCTATTGATTTCGCGCCGCCTTCAGAGTTTAGTGGCTGCTTTGTGACCGACCCCCAACAATTCGCCACCGCCATGGCAGATAGCGTTGTCTCGCGTGTAGATCGCGGCTTGATCGTACTTGATCTCGATATGGATGGAGACGAGCGCACAGGCTGGTCTATCATTTATTTACATCTTGCCACCCCTGATCGTGCAGATTTAGGTGCGGTACTTAAGGCGGGAGACTCAGTAGGTTATCCCTCTTGCGAAGGCGGTACAACGACGGGCACTCATATCCATATCGCCCGCAAATATAATGGCGAGTGGATCGCAGCAGATAGCCCCGTCCCTTTCACAATGGAGGGTTGGGTTCCGCAGAATGGGGCAGCTGAATACGAGGGCGCTATTATCCGTAATGGGATCGTTGTCACCGCTAGTTCGGTCTCCGATGCCTATAGCCGGATCACGTCAAGAGATGAATAGCCTCTTTCTGTTTCGAGAAAGAACAGGAAAAGAATATGTCTGAAAAGAAAAGTACGCCCAACTCGCAAGGAATGCGAAGCTTTTATATTATGTGGATTGGGCAATTTGTCTCTATTTTCGCTTCACGGATGACAGGCTTTGCGATAACCCTCTGGGCTTGGGATCTAACAGGGTCGGCAACTGCGCTGGTTTTAGTGGGTGTCTCCCATGCGTTACCCGGGGCAATCTTCAGTCCCTTTGCAGGAGCGTTAGTAGATCGTTGGAATCGCAAATTAGTAATTATGCTCTCTGATTTTTCAGGTGCGTTCACTACTTTTATTTTGTTAATTCTCTTCACTACAGATTATATTGAAATTTGGCATCTCTATGTTGCTGGTGTTTTCTCTGGTTTCTTTGGCTCTTTTCAGTACCCTGCCTATGCTTCTGTGATCACAACAATGGTTCCAAAAGAACAGTATTCACGTGCCAATAGTTTGCGTTCTGTGATCGCATCGGCATCTGGGATTGGCGCCCCTCTTCTGGCGGGCACGCTGCTTGTTTTTCTGAGAATCGACGGGATCATGATCATTGATCTCATCACCTTTTTCATCGCTTTGGGCACCATTCTGGCTATTCAAATTCCGCAACCAAAAGAAAGCGATGAAGGTAAAAAAGGGAAGGGAACGGTTTGGACAGAAACACTACAAGGATTGAAATATATCCGTGCACGAGAAAGTCTTTTTGCTATTTTCTTGCTATTCGCTTTCTCAAATATTGCCGCTGCATTTACCTTTCCTTTGATAAGCCCCATGATCCTTGCCAAAACGGGCAGCGACTCTGTTATCTTGGGAACAGTCAGATCAGTCGGGTCAGTTGGTTTTCTGGTCGGCGGTTTGATCACAAGTATATGGAGTCCAAAGAAGCGCATCCATGGAATTAATTTGAGTTTCATTTTATGGGGCATTTTAGGCGGGTTTATTTTCGGCTCAAGTTGGACCATGACCGCCTGGGTAATCGGTTCATTTTTTATGAGCCTCTTCAATCCAATGATAAACAGTCTCTATATTGCGGTTTTACAAGCCAAAGTTGAACCGGATTTACAAGGCCGTATTTTTGGTTTAGAAAATGCCATCTCGACCATCACCTACCCAACCGGGCAACTTATCGCAGGGCTCGCCGTTGATAATTTTCTCGAACCTGCTCTAATGCCTGGGGGTAGTCTCGTAATTATCTTTGGTGGAATTGCTGGCACAGGTGCCGGTGCGGGAATGGGGCTAACGATCTTATTTGGAGGCATTCTTGCCGTCATCACGGGTGTAGCTGGATATGCGATCAAATCAATTCGAGAGATCGAAACCCTCTTGCCAGACCATGAACCGATAACAAATTCACAACCAGCTTGAATGTTACGCGATGGTATAGATTTCTATCGCATAAAACTTCTGGACATTAAATAAAGGTATCTTATGGAAAACACTCCACTTATTCTGATCTTCATTACCAGCTTTCTTATTGTTGCATTAGCATCCAAGCAAATTGGCGCTTTTTTTGCTCGTTATAACCTTCCGCTTATCAGCGGATTTCTCTTTGCCGGTGTTCTTGTGGGGCCCTTCGTTTTAGATATGATTCCCAGCGAGGCAATTGGCAAACTGCGCTTTGTCGATGAAATCTCTCTAGGTTTTATCGCTTTTGCAGCAGGGAGCGAACTCTATCTGAAAGATTTACGCGGCAGGCTAAAAGGAATTGCCTGGGTAACTATTGGGCAGATTTTTTTCACACTTCTGTTTGGCAGCATAAGCGTTTATTATCTACTTAGTTTTATCCCATTCATGGCAACTTTGCCCAGCACCAGTCGAGTAGCAGCCTCTATTATGGCGGCAGCAATTCTTGTTGCACGTTCGCCCTCGTCCGCAATCGCCATCATCAACGAATTACGCGCAAAAGGACCTTTTACACAAACTATCCTTGGCGTTACAGTGATCACCGATGTTGCTGTTATCATCATTTTTGCAATTAGCTCAGAAAGCGCAGGGGCACTTCTCTCGCAACTTCCCATAAATATTGGCTTTGCTGCCCTCCTTATAGGAGAATTACTGGTCTCAATGCTGCTTGGCTTTTTACTGGGGAAATTTATAGGGTTTATTCTCTCTCTAAATCTGCGCACCCTATCTAAATCGATCATCGTCCTCGCTTTAGGATACTCCGTCTTCGTCGCATCTGCGCTTGTACGTATCTATAGCCACGCATTGCTGCACATCGAGTTTTTGCTTGAGCCTCTCCTCATCGCCATGATCGCCTCCTTTTACATCACAAATTGGACAAGGCATCGCGACCAGATGCTTGATATTCTTGAAGAAGTCAGCCCCGCCATCTACATCGCCTTTTTTACCCTGACAGGTGCATCCCTTGCTCTGGATGTCCTTAGTCAAGTATGGGGCATCGCTCTTGCCCTCTTCTTGATACGCTTACTAACAATTTTTATCGGCTCCTTGAGCGGAGGTCTGATCGCACGTGAACCAATGCAACATAATATGCTGAGCTGGATGGCGTATATCACCCAAGCTGGTGTCGGTTTGGGGCTTGCCAAAGAAATGGCTGTTGAGTTTCCCTCCTTTGGCGAATCCTTTGCCACGCTCATCATTGCCGTTATCGTTCTCAATCAAATTGTAGGCCCCCCCCTCTTCAAATGGGTCATTCATCGCGTCAACGAAGCACATACGCGTGGTGAAACAAGCTTCGACGGCACGCGCGACGCCCTCATCTTCGGCACAGACGATCAAGCCCTTGCAGTTGCGCGCTTACTAAAATCCCAAAATTGGAATATCAAATGGGTCTGCACTGATTCATCTTGCGCAATGGCACCTATGAAAGAAGATGAACCGCTCACGGTCATTCCCCGCCTTAGCTTTGAAAGCCTTGAAAAAATTGATGCATCCAAAGCCGATTCTGTCGTTGCAATGCTTTCTGATGAAGAAAATTATCGTCTCTGTGAACTCTTTTATGAGAATTATGGCACTGAGACCCTCGTGGTTCGTTTGAACGACCTTGCCAATCGTGAACCCTTCCAAAAACTTGATGTGCTCACTGTTCACCCGGGTACGGCTACTGTACAGCTTTTAGATCAATTCGCTCGCAAACCAGATACAGCATCCCTCTTGATGGACACAGAATCAAAATTCAAAATTCGAGAATACTCTCTCCGCGATCCAAACTTGCATGGCGTTGCGCTACGCGACCTGCGCCTGCCTACCGACACCTTAATTGTCGCCATCCACCGTAATGGAAACGATATCGTATCGCATGGCTATACACGTTTACGCCTCGGCGATAAAGTAACTGTGATCGGCTCCCCGGAAAACCTCGATGAAATTTTGCTGAAATTCGAGCTTTAACTTGAGAGTGTTTTTCCCCACATAGCCCAACAAAAAAACTTCCGAAGTCTTGTAGACTTCGGAAGTTTTAGAATAGCAACCTACGCACGCTCGTATTTACCTTTTACAACAAGCTTTCGTTCGCCATTGTCCTGAGCTTCATAGATCTCATAAACCAGTTCAATGGGCATCACCTTATCCAACATCGCCTGAGCGGGGCAATAACGATCTGCCGAAAGTTGGACGGCGCGAAGAACAGCAGCTTCGTCAATCCCATGCCCCGTTACTTCATACGTTATAGTAGCTTGCGTAAAAACATGTGGGTGTGCATCTGCCTGACCAACATTTACCTTCACTTCGTAGGCGGTGATCTCCTGTCGTTTTTTACGCATAATCGAGATCACATCCATCGCTGTGCAGCCAGCTAAACTGATTGCCATTAACTCCATTGGACGGAATCCGTCATTCTCGCCACCAACGCTGGGCGCAGCCCCAAGCGGCACTTCAAAACCGGTAGCAGCCGTCCCGGAGAACGTCATCCCATGATCCCAAGTTACTTTTGCATCCATCATTTTCTCCTGTCTAAATTAGCCATCACCCTGAATAACCGGCGTCACATGTTTTTCAAGCATCGCCTGGCTGATAGCACCTGTCCATGCTAAACGGACAACTCCATTGCGATCAATCACAAAAGAAGCAGGCAAACTATAAGAGCTAAATGCCAAGCCAGATTCGCTGTCTTCATCGATCCAAACAGGATAAGTCAGCTTATTTGTTTTCAAAAAGGCTTCGACCGTTGCAGCGGGTTCACCATAATCAATACCAACAATCACAAACCCCTCATCGGCATGATCTTCATAATATTGTTGCAATACAGGTAATTCTTCTTTACAAGGCGGACACCAGGTTGCCCAGAGATTCACAAGAATAATTTTCTGTCCTTCGTAATCCGACAAGCTTACTTTCTCACCTGCCAGGTTGGTCAACTCCAGTTCAGGGGCATCATATTCCACAGACATAGGAATAGAAGAGTACTCTTCTGGCGCTGCACCCTGTGCAGATTCACTTTTTGGCAACACAAAAAGCGCTGCAACACCGATCAAGACCACGCCAACCCCAACCGCGATCATACCAACAGGTGGAACAGTTTTCTTTTTTAAATCTCTCTTAGTGCTACGACGAGAAGGTTTTTTCTTTTCCATTTAGATACCTCGTAATGTTGCTGATATAGAAGAATCCGAGAGCCTTGGGAACTCGGATTCTCCTCGTCATTCTTTATTTATAAGCCAAGCAAGCGATCAATTTTCGGCCGATCAAATCCGACGATAACCTTGCTACCGATATGGATTTGGGGTACTCCCTGTTGACCGCTACGCCGAACCATATCTCGGGCAGCTGCCTGATCCCGTGAGACATCTACCTCTCGAAAAGGGATCTGCTTACTACGGAAATATTGTTTGGCTTTACGGCAGTAACTACATGTTGGCGTTGAAAACATAATCACGCGTGGATATTTCTTATTGTCTGCCATAAAAAACCTCGTACTTATTTCATAATTCGCTTTAATTCAGCGAGCATATTGCTTTCGGGTACTGCGCCAACAATATTAGCAGCACCATCATTGATAGTTGTTTGCGGCACACCGCTAACATTATATTTATTCGACAAAGCCTGAAACTCTGTTGCTTCCACCATCTCAGCCTGAACCATCGAGCTTTCCATTGCAAATTGATGAGCGAGCGTCACGGCTCGCGGGCAATAGGGTCAGGTAGGGGTAACAAATACCTGCATAAGAACAGGCTCTTTCAGACCCTTAAGAAAATCTCGTGTATCCTGAGAGAGACCTGAGTCTCGACCAGAAACGAGCAAAATATCTTGAATAAGCGAAGTAAATTCATGCCCCGAGGGGATACCTGCAAAACGGACTCCAAAATCGGAAACGGTATCGCCATCTTTCGCAGCGATCACGACTCCAGGAGCTTTGTCTACGTTATATTTTGCTGCAACATCAGCATCATCTTTGAGATCATATAATTCAATACTCAACTTGTCTGAAATCGCAACAACTTCTTCAAGAAGTTGCTGGGTATCAGCACAATAAACGCAGTCTTCTTTCTCTCCAAAAAACAGGATGTGAACAGATTCTTTCATGGGAGCAAAAGCATCTGCGATCTGTTTCACAACATCTGCATTTAATAAGGTTGTCATAAAAAATCTCCTTTTTGATTTTTAGTGTACAAAACTTTGATGCATAAAAAAGCGAAAAGTTACATCACTTTTCTTCTTGAATAAAATCTTCCAGGCTAAGCCGATGAAAAAGGCGTTCTCGCACTTCTGCAGGGATCAAGGTTTGCGCCGCGGTTTCATGATAGAGATAAATTGTTTTTTTCAGTGTATCAACAACAACACGGCAATTGCCACAATCTTCAATATGGCGTTCGATCTCTTTGCACAGAGTATCTCCTAAAACACCATCTACATAATCTGATAATTCTTCAAGGAATGCATCACAATTTATATCGTTCCTCATCAGATTTTCTCCTGACCTAATCGTTCACCATAATATGCTGAAAGCATTTCGCGTAATTTCAAACGGGCACGTAATAATCTCGTTTTTATGGCTGTCTCTGTGAGCTCAAGCGTTTCGCTTGTCTCACGAATGGAAAGCCCTTCAAGGTCTCGCAAAATAAAGACGATCCGTAATTTCTCTGGTAATTTGTGAATAGCTTTATCCAAATGATTTTGTGCTTCAGATGACATCAACTCACCCTCTGGCAAACAACACCAATCCGTGAACGAGGTTAAAAGAAGATCATCATCAGTATCTTCATTCTCGCCGTTTTTGAGCGTTATATCAACTTCAGGCTTTGCGCGGCGAATAGTCATCAACGCTTCGTTAACTGCAATTCGATAAAGCCAAGTCGACAAACTGGAGCGCCCTTCAAATTTTGGCAAAGCCTGCATCGCCTTTAGAAAGGTATTTTGAAGAACGTCTTCAGCATCTTGCGGGTTAGATAACATTTTCAACGCAAGACGATATATTTTTGTCGAATATGCGTCCACAAGGCGAGCCACTTCGGCTCGATCTCCAGAACGCAGTAGCTGCAAAGAAAATTCTTGCAGATCATTCTCATTCATTTAGATGCTTCCTTAACAAAAAAGTTACCTTGAATTACTAAAAAGTTTTGTTCAGTATAACGTAAGATTATAAACACTCCATAAGCGTGCAGCAATTTCATATTGATTTTCATTTGCCCCGTCTAAAAGGAAAAACGTATGGGAAAGCAAGTTCATAGCATGTTAGTAAAGAAGTAATAAAAACCACATAATTTGATAGGGACAAATGTCGAAGCCTTCGGGAAATTTGCCACTATGAAACCACTTTTCTGTTTGATATTATCAAATATCATGGTTTCTAAATTCAACAACATCCCGCTTTTTGAAGGTTTAAACGAAAATACTCTTCAACTCCTTGAGCCTTTATTTGAAACTTGTACTTGCCACAAAGGTACAATTTTTGAACAAGGGACACCTGCTATTCATATCTATCTTCTAATCGAGGGATCTGTTGATATACTCTATAAGCCCTATGATTCTCCCCCCATCATCATTACCAATGTCAAATCCGGCGGCATTTTCGGTTGGTCTGCCATTGCAGACAACACCCTCTACACATCTGGGGCAACTTGTCTGGGAGAAAGCAAAGCTGTGCGCATTCAAGGCAAAGCCTTGCGCGAACTTTGTATCGAGCATCCCGAAGCAGGAGAAATCTTACTAGATCGTTTCGCAAAATCTGTATCAAAACGTTGGCATAACGCTCATGCACAAGTGCGTGAAATACTATCTCAAGGTATTTCCAATAATTTATAGGTACGTATCCAAGAAGGAAAGAAAAAATGAGTACAACTTCTGATCATAGCCACCCAGTTCACAGCAAGGAAGAGCAAATAAAAGGCTTACTTACACAAGTAAGCGCATATATAGAGCAATATCACGGTGGATCGGTAGAGTTCATCTCTCTGCAAGGAGATATTTTGACCGTGCGCGTTGGAGGCGCCTGCATGGGTTGCCCCCTTTTGCCATCCACTTTACAAGGTTGGGTTGCCGGAACAATCCGCCAATTTTTTCCTGATATCAAAGTTCACTCTGTAGACTAACTCTTATCATTCAAGAAAAACGGCGTTCGTGTTGAACGCCGTTTTTCTTATGGTTCTGCCAGATTGAACGGGGAATTTTATGCTACACTGAGTAAAATTATAAAAGGGGTCTCTTTTTCAAGGAGTAGAGATGAAAAAGACCGCAATCTTGCTTACAAAACTGCGCCCTCAAACAAAATATCTTTTATTTGGATTCTTCTTTGGTTTGCTCTTTCCACTTGTTGGAACAGTTATAGAACTTTCTCTGGCATCTATGCCGTTTAGCCTCAATGCCATTTTCAGAGTCCAAGAACTAAATCCAGTACTCCTGATCGTAGATACAGCCCCAATTGTATTAGCAATCATTTTTCGCGCTATCGGTATACGCGAGGAAAAACTTGCTCAAGTTAATCATGATCTCGAAGAAAAAGTCCTTCAACGGACTGCCGCACTAGAAGAAAGCAATCGAGCTTTAGAAATTGAGAATACCGAACGAAAAATCGCTGAAAAAGAAAGTGATCGTCAGAAAAAATACTTTCAAGCTTTAATTGAAAACAGCCCCACAGCAGTCGTCCTGTTGGATAACGATGAGACCATTCTGCACTGCAACCCTGCCTTCGAAAATCTTTATGGCTATAATTGTGCAGAGATCATGGGACAAGATATCGACAAGCTCATCACAACAGACGACACAAAGGAAGAAGCCGCTCTTCTCACCCAACAAGTAATGGATCTGCGTGTTCAAACCATAACCAAGCGGAGGCGGAAAGACGGCTCGCTCGTGGACGTGGAAGTGTTCGGCGTGCCCGTATTTGTGGGTGAAGAGCGGGCTGGCGCCTTGGCAATTTACCACGACATCTCAACCCTTGTTAGCGCTCGTCAAGCTGCTGAAGAAGCAAACCGTGCCAAAAGCGAATTTCTCGCCAATATGAGCCATGAAATTCGTACCCCCATGAACGGCGTCATCAGGGCGATTGCATCTAAATACCAACGGCTAATATCTTGCAGAGGTAGTCATTATTCCAAGCGGCTTGCAGTTGCTTGGCATGAAGACCACCTTTTGCAGTTTTCTCT